>Ga0207671_10001792_pt1 | contig 24073 bp, 17 predicted proteins | sample KBSC24metaG_FD_184352 | JGI IMG/M metagenome (GOLD analysis project Ga0207671, IMG submission 184352) | Corn rhizosphere microbial communities from Kellogg Biological Station, Michigan, USA - KBS C2-4 metaG (SPAdes) (version 2) | ecosystem: Host-associated > Plants > Roots > Rhizosphere > Soil... | reverse complement strand
TTTAGCAATTTTTTGAAATTTTTCTGACAAAAAGAAACCCGGCATTTGCCGGGTTTCTTTTTGAGTTTGCTGTAAGCAGTAGGCGGTTTGCAGATCTTTTAGACGAGTTTGCAAACGGCAAACTAATTACTGCACTACTTAATTGGGCATCAGTACAGTGTTAACTACATGTATTACGCCATTGCTCTGATTAACATCGGCAATGCTGATCCATGATTTACCGCCTTTCTCATCCACCAGGTATAATTTTTTGCCTTGTTCCATAATTGTTAAAGTTCCACCACTTAGGGTACTCAGTTCGGCCTTGCCATTTCCGTCTTTTACCTTTGCCAAAAGATCGGCGGCACTTAGTTTACCGGCGATTACGTGATAGGTTAAAATTTTTATTAAAGTAGCCTTGTTTGCGGGTTTAACCAGGTTATCAACTGTGCCGGCTGGTAATTTATTAAATGCTTCGTTAGTCGGCGCAAATACGGTGAAAGGGCCGGCTGATGATAATGTAGGCACTAAACCAGCAGCTTTAACTGCAGCCACCAGTGTGGTATGATCTTTTGAGTTTACAGCATTTTGAATGATATTTTTTGTTGGGTACATGGGCGCGCCACCTACCATTTTTGTTTGCGCGTTGGCTTTAAGTGTTATTGCAGAAGTTGCCAATACTAACGCTGCTATGATCAGTTTTTTCATGATGTGATTAGTTTATCAAATTGTTTTTAAATGACACCTAAAGGTGCTGGTTTGTTTTGTTTTTTAATGTAACAAAACTATCACGAGCTCTTGAAAGTTTTGTTAAGTTTTATAAGAATAGCTATTTGAAAGAAGATACGGGGAGTATTGCTCAACGGTTTTTATTAAAGCCGTTAATTCTTACAACCTACTGATTTAGGTACTATTGGTCGATTAGAAAAATAGGCCAGCCGCAATATTATCGGCATAAAGCTTACCGGTAGGGCTAAGGTATAAAATGTTATCCTGTTGATTTATCCAGCCATTATCAAAATACTGTTGCGCAGCAATAAGTAATGGAGCTGCAGATGCTTTGGCTATGGCATTCAATTTATCCAGATCGAGCCCCCACATGGTACGTATGGAGGTCATGATATATTCGTTCAGGCGATTCTCCTCAGTGAGGGTTTCGGTTTCGGTCGGGAGTTTACCAGTTTCAATGCTTTGTATGTATTTGGCATTATTGGCTATATTCCACTGCCGGGCTTCGCTATTATAGGAATGAGCCGAAGGGCCAATACCCAGATATTTTACACCCTGCCAATAATTGGAGTTATGCCTGGAATAATGCCCGGGTTTGCAAAAGTTTGATATTTCATAATGCTCAAAACCGTGGTCGGTCATGGCGTCCATCAGTACGGTGAACTGGGCCGCACTCTGCTGATCGTTCATGGGCGGCTGCTTTTTTTTGCTGATGAAGGCCGCCAGAGCGGTTTGCGGTTCAACGGTCATAGAGTAGGAGGATATATGCGGGATAGAGAGTTCAAATATCTTATCCAGGTTTTGCTTCCACTTAGTATCCGTTAATAAAGGATAGCCATAGATCAAGTCGGCAGTAATATTTTCAAAGCCAGCATCCTGAACCCTTTTTACAGAAGCCTCGGCATGCCTGCTGCGATGCGCCCGGTTCATCCAAAGTAGATCATCGTCAAAAAATGATTGGATACCAATGCTAAAGCGGTTCACATCGGTTTGGCGAAGTGCTTTTACTTTGGCATCATTCAGATCGTCGGGATTGGTCTCTAAGGTTATTTCGGCACCAGATGATACCGCATGCAGTTCAGTAATGGCATTGATCAGCAGGTTTATATCATCAGCTTCCAATAGTGAAGGGGTACCACCACCAAAGTAAATGGTTTCTACAGTTTCATTATCCAGGTAGTTTTTTTGCAGTTTGATTTCTTTTACCAACGCATGCAACAGCTCGTCTTTGTATTTAAGCGAAGTACTAAAATGAAAATCACAGTAATGACATGCCTGCTTGCAAAAAGGAATGTGTATATAGATACCCGCCATTTGGCAAAGTTCATAAATATATTCAGTAAATGGTATTAAGTTAAGCGTAGTTTAAATGAAGAGAATTTAATTTAAATAACTTATCAAACGTTTGTGCGGTATTTTATTACGATTGTTATTATCCGCACTCTATATTTAGGACACCAAGATCTAATGGTTATTGCTAACGTTACCAGCAATAGCTTTATACTAAACAATAATTTATCACACCGCATACGATCAATTAATGAAGAAATTACTAACCATTGTATTTTTAGCCACCGGGCTTTCTGCCTTTGCTCAAACTACCAAAAAAGATCCGGCAACAGTTCTTATTTCTCCTCAGCAACCCCTTTCTAAAAACGATACCGATTTTAGAAAGGCAATAGCCAAATGGAGCGATGAAACGTTGAAAAGCACCAATTATAAAAACGTCAAAGCACAGCCTTCATCAGCAATTTTTCCGGGTGCGGTAAAACCGGGTTATCAATTGGTAAGCCAAACTGTGAGTATCTCGCACAAAAAAATAGCCGATAGCCTGGTAGGTATTGTATCCACTTTAGGCTATTCGGGTTACGATCATGATATCATGTATAGCACTGGTTTGTATGCCGTAGCCGGACAATATATTGAGATAGACGTGCCTAAAAACACCAACACCGAAAATTTGGAGGTGCAAATTGGAGCCCATAGCGACAGGCTGAATTATTGGGTAGCGGGCACTGAAGATTGGCGCCGTATGCCCATCATTACCAAAACACAAAAATTGGTGGTTGGTGTAAACCGATTGGCTTCGCCTTTTGGCGGTTTGATCTACATTAACCTAAACCCGAAAAGTGAAAGCAGAAAAATTGATCTTAAAATTAGCCATACCGTAACCGCGCCGCTTTTTGTATTGGGCAAAACCACACAAAGCGATTGGGAGAACCAACTCAAAAATAACAAGGCGCCTTGGGGTGAAATGGCTACCGAAAATGTAATTTTAACCTTGCCCGATAGTGTTTTGCAAACCGTTAAAAATCCACAGGAAGTAATGAAGCTGTGGGACCTGATCATTGGAGGCGAAATGGATCTTGCCCAAATGCCCTTACCATTTTACAGGGCGCAACGTTTGGTGCCCGATGAGCATATTGGCGGTGGCTATATGCACAGTGGTTATCCAATAATGATACATCACTCGCCTACAAAACATATGTTATCCAACGAAATTATGGCTAACCCAGAGCTCTTGATGAAGCCCAGCGGTGGTGGGGCCAATTGGGGTTTTTTTCATGAAATTGGTCACAATATGCAAAACCTGAACTGGGTATTTGGCGGTACAACCGAGGTAAGTAACAACTTTTTTTCGGTGTACATGTTTGACAGGTTGATGGGTGGGCGCGATAACGCGCACACAGCAATTTCAAACGCCAATACGCAAAAGCAGATGAAGAAATATTTTGCCGAAGGGGCCAATTACGAAAAATGGAAAAAAGACCCGTTTTTGGGTTTAATCATGTTCCGCCAAATGCAGGAAGGCTTTGGTTGGGAAAGTTTTAAAGCTTTTTTTAGAGAATATCAAAAAATTGGACCCAGCATTGGTGAGTTAAACGACCAGCAAAAACGAGATCTGTGGGTGAAAACCTATTCAAACATTGTAAAAAGAAACCTGGCGCCATTTTGGAATATCTGGGGTGTAACCATCAGCGATAGTGTAAACAAAGGGCTTTCTGTTTACCCGCAATGGATGCCTTATAATTTTCCACCGCAAAACTAATTGATAGGCAAGGTGCTTTATCAAATAAAAACAAACGTTTGTGTGGACAATACAGAGCCGTTGATTCTGATTTATTCATCCGAATTAACCAGATGTGTCAAAGGCGGGGTGGATACTTGTAAGTTTTGTTCTTTTAAAAAGTAGTATTTCATGATCGGGCCGGATATGATCATGGTAACCACGGTCATCACCACCAGACCCTCAAATACTGGCTCGCTAATTATCTTTGCCTGTAGGGCCAGTAAGCCCAGAACAATTTCCTGCGAGCCCCTGGCATTCATGCCGAAGGCCACCGCTATTGATTCGTTTTTGGTCATTCCGCTCAAGGTGCTGCCAATTCCGGCGCCTATAAGTTTTGCAAGGCAGGCGATGATCAGGATGATGATCACAACCTCCAGGTTAAAATTGGCTATAAAGTTGAGCCTTAACCCAACCGAGGCAAAGAATAATGGCGCAAGCACGTTGATGGTAAACTGGTGCAGCACGTGTTTATGCTTTTCGGTAAAGTATTCTGAATCATTAATACCTACGCCAACTAAAAACGCCCCAAAAACACCACGAACACCAAGCCCTTCGGTGATGCAGGCGCTAATAAGACATAGGCAAACGGCTACGGTAAGTACCCTGCCCGGTTTGTTTTTCTTACCAGCAAATGCCAACAGTTTATGCATTAGCCAGCGCCCTGCAGTTAACATAAAAATGGCATAAACTATAACCGTGCTCACCTTCCAAAAAGAAGCTTCCTGTTTACCGGCGTTCATGAGTTGAATGATCACCGAAAACAGTATCCAGCCCAAAAAATCATCAACCATAGCGGCGGTAAGTACAATATTACCTATGCGGGTATTCAGAATATCCAGGTCAAGCAGGATCTTGGTTATAACCGAAAGCGCGGTAATGGATAAGGCCGTGCCAAAAAACAGCGAGGTTACCAACTGATTGTTAAAGCCATTGGCAAAATGGCTTTGGTACAAAAACCAAACTGAGGCAAACCCTATGGCAAACGGAAATATGATACCGGTGAGGCTGATGCTGATGGCTTGTTTACCGTTTTGACGGATCTGTTTCAGATCTACCTCAAAGCCGGCAATGAACATGAGCAGGATGATACCGATATTAGCTATCCCGTCAAATGCTTCAAAGGCGTGAGGGGCCGAAATAAAAATGCCTTTGAACAGATCCGGAAAAAGTAATCCCAGGAGGGTTGGTCCTACAATGATACCCGCAAAAATTTCGCCAATGATAGCCGGCAATTTGTACCTGCGGCAGAGCTCACCAAGTAAACGCGCCGGTACAAGGATGATTAAAAGTATGAGTAAAAAATGTACGATCTCTGCCGAACTGAGTTTGGAAACCATGATAAAATATTATTGCAAACTTTCTTTTACTTCTATCCTAAGCTGATGCGTGTTAAACACATGCGAGTAAGGTTGAACGCTTTTTGTTAAAAACACACTCCCACCAATTACACTATGATGGCCAATCACTGTTCGGCCACCTAATATGGTGCTGCGTGCGTAAATGATCACATTATCCTCCACTGTGGGATGACGTTTGACATCTGACAATACCTTGCTAACCTGCGATGCCCCCAATGTTACCCCCTGGTAAATGGTGACGTTTTTGCCGATGATGCTGGTTGCCCCAATGACAATGCCTGTACCATGATCAATACAAAATGGTACACCGATAACTGCTTTGGGGTGGATATCAACCCCCGTTTTACCATGTGCATGTTCGCTCAATATTCTTGGTAAAATTGGGATGGACGCCTGCGTTAATTTATGAGCTATGCGATAAACCGCTATGGCATAAAAGCCAGGGTAGGAAACGATAACCTCATGTACGCTGATGGCTGCCGGATCATTTTCGTAGATCATAGATGCATCATTCCGCAGGTCCTGGTAAATTTCATTGAGCGAATCATAAAAAAGATTTACTGCTTTTTGTATATTGATATCCCGTGGGTCAAGATAACTGAGGAGGATGTTCTCCAGATCGATCTGGTTTTTTTTCAAATGACCGCCATAAATAGATAATTTATTTGACCGGTTATTTGGGAACAGGAACTCAAACAGATCAAATAACCAGCCAACACAATCGCGGATAGACGGCGTTGCTTCCCACTCTGCTTTATGGGTTTGATAAAGCAGCTCTATGAAATTGTCGAATTTATCGTCCTTCATATAGCAGTTATCGTTTAAGGCTGTGAAGCGTATTTACCAGCAGGTCGATTTCGGCACAGGTATTATAAAAAGCCAATGACGGTCGCACCGAGCTTTCAACACCAAAACGGCGCAATATGGGTTGCGCGCAATGATGACCCGAACGTACAGCTATGCCTTCTTTATTCAATGCCGCGCCAACATCTTCGGTTTTGTAGCCATCCAATACAAACGATATTACGCTTGCTTTGTCGGGTGCCGTACCGATCAAACGTAATCCTTTAACCTCTTTTAAAAGCTGAGTAGCATATACAAGCAGATAATGCTCATACTTTGCTATTATAGGCATCCCTATTTGGGTAACATAGTCAATAGCAGCGCCAAGACCTACGGCGTCGGCAATATTGCCGGTCCCAGCCTCAAATCTGCCAGGAGCATCATGATATTGGGTATGCTCAAAAGTTACATCCTTTATCATATTGCCGCCGCCTTGCCAGGGTTGCGTTTCATTAAGCAGATCTTCCTTGCCATATAACACCCCGATACCTGTTGGGCCAAAAACTTTATGCCCCGAAAAAACAAACCAATCAGCGTCAAGGGCCTGTACATTGACCGGCATATGTGATACTGATTGAGCGCCGTCAACCAATACCTTAGCCCCTGCTAGGTGTGCCAATTGTATGATCTGTGCGGCGGGGGTAACGGTACCCAATGCATTTGATACTTGTGTAAATGAAACCAGTTTGGTTTTAGGGCCAAGTAATTTCACATACTCGTCAAGCAATACCTGCCCGTCATCGTCAACCGGGATAACTTTTATTTTCAGGCCTTTCTTTGTCGCCAGTTGCTGCCATGGCACAATGTTGGCATGGTGTTCCAGGTGACTTACTATAATTTCATCACCGGCGTGCAGGTTTTGTTCGCCCCAGCTTTTGGCTACCAGGTTGATGGCCTCAGTAGCTCCACGTACAAAAATGATCTCGTTTATAGAGCCCGCGTTCAGGAAGGCCTGTACTTTTCTGCGTGCGCCTTCATAAGCGTCGGTAGCCCTTGCTGCTAGCTCATGGGCGGCGCGATGAATATTGGAGTTTTCGTGCTCGTAAAAATAGCTGATACGGTCAATTACCTGTTTTGGCTTTTGAGTAGTAGCAGCATTATCAAGCCACACTAATTGTTTGCCGTTAACATGCTCCTGTAATATCGGGAAATCGCGCCGGATAATATTTACATCAAAAGGAAGATCTATAATACTGCTGATCCCTGCTTTGGATACTTTACCAAGCGTGGATTTTACACCCGGTAAACCATGGCTACCATTCAAAAAGTAAAATGGTATTTCGGGGGTTAACGGCGCCCCACTAAAAGGAACGGAAGTTACAGGACTGGATGTGTTTATTCCATCAAGCACTTTTCGCAGTTCTATTTCAAAATGCTGATCCTGTTGATAAGGGAGCTGTAACAAATTATCAGGTACTATGGATAGCTGTTCAATAGGGAATTGCTGCTTTGTTGGAGTATGGGGAATCAGGTCTGTTTTCTCCAAATAAGAATCATAACTAAAGCCTTGTTGTGTAGGTAACTGTCCGCCAAAAACGGGCGGATTGTACGCAGGTAAATGGGGCAAAGATTGTTGGTCACTTTTCAAATTAGGATCGGCAAAACTGGTTTGCGGATCTTTGAGATTTACAGCATTCCCCTGGTTTATGGCCGATGGCGAAATCCCGCCACCCCCAATCGTACTCGGTGGAATGGGTTGATCAGGCGCAGTGTGTGGTATGCCTGGTAGTTCACCGGGCAGTGCTGAGCTATGTGGTGCAAATACCGGTGAATGGCTAAAGAAACCCGTTGGGCCGGCCTTAAAAAGCTGGTTGGCCAGCTGTTCCAGTTCTTGTGGGCTGGGTAGGTTGTCTGGATTAATATTTGTACTCATGATAATTACCTAAATCAACATCTTCTAAAACAGCAATAGCATCATCAACTAAAACAGCCAGGGAGCAGTAAAGCGAGACCAGGTAAGAGGCGATGGCTTTGTTGTTGATACCCATAAAGCGTACGGATAAACCAGGTGACTGTTCTCCGGGAAGACCTGGCTGATACAGCCCTACTACACCCTGACGACTTTCGCCTGTGCGTAAAAGGATGATCTTTGATTTGTTGTTTACTATAGGTAATTTATCAGAAGGAATAAGCGGAATACCTCTCCAGGTAATGAATTGCGAACCAAAAAGCGATACTGTTGGCGGTGGTACGCCCCGGCGGGTGCACTCACGACCAAAGGCTGCTATGGCCAATGGGTGCAACAAGAAAAAACCTGGCTCTTTCCAAACTTTGGTTATCAGTTCATCCAGATCATCAGGAGTAGGGGGGCCAAGCCTTGTTTTAATTTTTTGAGATGGGGCGATACTGCTTAGTAAACCGTATTCGGTATTGTTGATCAGCTCGCTCTCCTGTCTTTCCTTAACTATTTCAATAGTAAGGCGCAATTGCTCGCTGATTTGATTATAAGGTTTGCTGTATAGGTCCGAAACACGGGTATGCACATCCAAAACGGTGTTAACGGCGCTCAGGTTATACTCGCGGGGATTTTCTTCATAGTCAACAAAAGTTGAAGGTAGTTCGCGTTCATCGCGCGATGAGCAATCAACTTCTACATTGTTGGCATCAACAACTTTATTTAAGCGGTAAACACCAGACTCAACGGGGATCCAGTTTAACAAATGGGTTAACCATCGTGGTGTAATGGTTGATAATTGCGGAACAGTACGTGTTGCTACGGCTAACTGTCTGGCTGCTACATCGCCAAGGGCTGTTTGTTTTGCTTTTTGATCGGGCATTTTTTTGATAGTAAATAGTTGTCTTAAAGAATGATTTATGAGGAGCTGTTCAATCAATGGCTACCTGCTTTGCAATGATAAGAAATAAAATATATTAAATCTATAGGATTTATAGATTTAATTATATATTTGCCACATCAGTTCTTTAATGCTTATCGAGATAAGACGGAGGGAAAGGCCCCATGAAGTCTTGGCAACCTGTACAAATTTTATATGATGTAAAAGGTGCTAATTCCTGCTCCTGCTAAAAGGAGAAAGATAAGAAGCTATAGGTTTATATAAATATCTCCACAGCTCTTTTCCCGATAAGTTTTTATAGAATACAAACGAATAACCGAAAGATAAAAACCAGGTACATGAAACCCTATAAAACCTTAATCAACGCTGATCATGCAGGTATATGTTGTTGCTGCTAACCATTTAATTGTTCAGCAATAAAAACAGCATAATACTTTAATTAATATAGATTAACAGATCAATCGCCACCAACTGAACTGTTAAATGGATCGCAAAATCGAAGGTCATAAACCACTTGTTTTGGATCCAGTTTATACAACAAATACCATGAACTCAAAATTGAATTTTATCACTAAAGCCCGCATACAGAATGGTGGCATTCTTTTCTGTTGTTACCAGTATTGTTAATTCGCACAGTTCATCCCGGAAATTGATCCTGAAATAAGATCAACATCCTGGCTGTACTAAGTGCGTTGCTTTGCTATGGTGGTAAAACAGGCGTGTGCTGTACAGTCCAGGATGTTGATTATATTACAAATGGTAAACTAAATTAAAAATATACTACTAAATCTATAGATTTACTTGTAATTATAAATATTCTTATTATCTTTACAGCATTCTAATTAACCCCACCATTAATTAGTTGATTTATAAAGACGAAGGGAGAGGAAGTCTCGATGATCTTCAGCAACTTTTCAGTAGTGAAATAAGTGCTAAACTTTTTTCTAAAATTTTTTAGAAATATAAATTAACTATCGTTATGAAAACAGTAAATTATCTACAATCTTATGCGCGGCCCGCATCAACCTTACGATGTTGCAGCATTCAGTTTGCCTTTTGGTTTTAAGCATTAACAGCTAAAATTTTTTGCGTGTATTCTTTTCGGCCTTTGTAATAGGCCTATGGAATTCTTATGCCCAAACTTCTACCCAGGCAATTATCAAAGTAAAACTTCCAATAACTAAATTTTATAAAAATATGAACATTCACAATTATTTAACTAAAGCAAAATACCTGTCATTAGGTTTGCTGATCAGCGGCGCAACGTTAGCTGCTGATAAAAACCCTCCCTCAAAATTTATTAAAGAAGGTGTATGGCGAGGCGTATTTACCGTAAGTGAATCGCAGGTGCCATTCAATTTTGAACTAAAAGGTAAAGATGCTGAACATGCTGTATTTACACTGATCAATGGTTCGCGCCGTGATAACTTCCATGTAAAAGCAATAGGTAAAGATTCTGTTTACATTAAAATGAACACCTATGACGCGGCTTTGGTAGCTAAAATTGAGGACGATGGTAAAATAAGTGGTGAATACCGGAGCCTGGTACCTGGATTCAGAGGCAATTCACTGCCCTTTACCGCCGAATATGGTAAAAGCTATCGCTTTGTGGAGCCCGGTAAAGACGTTGCCCCAAAAGCAGATCTTTCTGGTAAATGGGAGATCAAGACCTACAGTAAAGAAGCCGTCCCTGCATCTATCGCCATCTTAAAACAAAAAGGCAATAAACTTACCGGGGTTGTTATGACCGTGGTGGGTGACACCCGTGAACTGGAAGGTACCGTTCAGGGCGACGAGTTTGCGTTGAGTGGCTTTACCGGCCCGAGTCCGTTTATCATTAAAGGAAAGATCAATGCTGATGGTACTATCAGTGGTGAAGAGGGTTTTGGTATCTACAAAAACCTGAAGTTTGATGCCGCCAAAAATGAAACAGTGGAATTGCCCGATCCTTATAAGCTTACATTTTTAAAAGAGGGCTATAAAAAACTTGATTTTTCTTTTCCCGGCATCGACGGTAAAGCAGTTTCGCTGAGTGATAATAAGTACAAAGGCAAGGTGGTTATTGTAGAAATTATAGGTACCTGGTGCCCTAACTGTACAGATCAAACCGTATTCTTATCACCATGGTTCAATAAAAACCGTAACCGTGGGGTAGAAGCCATAGCCATTGGTTTTGAGCAAAAAGACAGTCTTGAGTATGCCAAATATACTTTGGGTAAGCTCAAAGAAAAATACGCTATTAACTATGATATAGCTTTTGGCGGCCTTGCCGATAAAAAGTTGGTTGCTCAAAAACTTCCTGCGCTCAATAAGTTCATCGCATTCCCCACAACTATTATTATCGACAGAAATGGCGATGTGCGCGAAATATATACCGGCTACACAGGTACAGTAACGGGCAAATACCACAAGGATTATGAAAAGAAATTTAACCAGTTGCTGGATAAATTGATAGCTGAGCCTGCACCTGAAAGTGCTGCAGTAAAAGATTCGGCCGTGCACCCATCAAACTAACTATTAACCTATCTATAATTGATCAAATGAAAACACTCAATCTGATTACCTCATTCAAATGCCTGACAATAGGCCTGTTGTTTAGCGGAGCTGCCATAGCTGCAGACACCCCGCCGCCTGCAAAATTTATAAAAGAAGGTGTATGGCGTGGTGTATTTACTGTGGCCGAGTCAAAAGTACCGTTCAACTTTGAGTTTAAAGGTAAAGATGCCGAACATGCCGTATTTACCTTGCTTAATGGAACCCGTCGTGATAATTTTCATGTGCAGCGTATCGGCAAAGATTCGGTATTTATAAAAATGAATACCTATGATGCGGCCCTGGTTGCCAAAATAGAAGATGACGGAACCCTGAGTGGCGAATATCGTAGCCTGGTACCGGGTTTCAGGGGAAACTCTTTACCTTTTACAGCAGAGTATGGCAAAAGCTATCGCTTTGTTGAACCCGGTAAGGATGTTGCGCCTGCGGCAAATTTAACTGGTAAATGGGAGCTTAAAGTTTATTCAAAAGAGCAGGTACCCAATAAGATCGCGATACTAAAGCAAACAGGTAACAAACTTACCGGTGTTATTATGCAGGTAACAGGCGACAGTCGGGAATTGGAGGGTACCGTTCAGGGCGATGAGTTTGAGTTATCAGGTTTTACCGGGCCAAGTCCTAAGATCTATAAAGGAAAGATCAATCCGGATGGTACCCTAAGCGGTGAAATAGGGCAGGGTATTTATGATAATACCAAGTTTGACGCCGTGAAGGATGATAAAGCCGAATTGCCCGATCCCTACAAACTTACCTATTTGAAGGATGGTTACAAAAAGCTCGATTTTACTTTCCCCGATCTTACTGGAAAACTTGTATCACTAAGCGATGCCAAGTACAAGGGTAAGGTTACCATTATTGAAATTGTAGGTACCTGGTGCCCTAATTGCACCGACCAAACTGTATTTCTATCGCCATGGTTCAACAAAAACCACAATCGCGGTGTAGAAGCCATAGCTATAGGTTTTGAGCAAAAGGACAGTCTGAAATATGCGCAGTATACCTTAGGAAAGCTGAAAGAGAAATACAATATTCAGTATGATATCCTGTTTGGCGGCCTTGCCGATAAGAAATTGGTATCACAAAAATTACCTGCACTGAATAAATTCATCGCTTTCCCTACTACGATCATTATCGATCGTAAGGGTGACGTAAGGGAAATATATACGGGCTATACCGGTACGGTAACAGGTAAGTATTATGCAGAGTATGAGCAGAAATTCAATAAGCTTTTAGATGAACTGATCGCGGAACCGGTTCCGGCCAGCGCGTCAGCAATAGATTTGGAAAGTAATACACAAAAAGGTAAATAACCATTATACACTCCCGGTAAAATATTGTGCTTTACCGGGTAACATTTAACATATTAAAAATAAACACAACAAAACAACTATCCACCATGACAACTAAATTAACCATCACAGTTTATTCCACAGCTATTATATCCATAGCCACTTTAGTAACAGCTTTTACCCCAAATACAACCACAACTGACCCTGCAATAAAAACCGTAACAGCTCACAGGCATCATAAAGCTCAAAGTTTTAAGGTTGATAATCAGGAAAGTAAGCTTATATGGCAAGCCAAAAAGGCAACCGGTGACCATAACGGAGAGGTTAAAATAAGTAGCGGTCAGTTTACAGCCGAAAATAATGTTTTAAAAAGCGGCACTTTTGATATCGATCTGAATACCATTACCGATACCGACCTGACAGATCAGGCCTCGAATGACAAGCTGGTAAGCACCCTTAAAAGCGAAACCTTTTTCAGCACTGATAAATTTCCGAAAGCCAATTTTGCGATAGTATCTGCAACTAAAATATCTGGTAACCAGTATGATATTAAAGGTAAATTAACTATTAAAGGCATCACGAATGATGTGAGCTTCCCGGCAACGTTGGCCATTAGCGGCAAAAAATTGAATGCTACTGCCAAAATTACGGTCGACCGTACTAAGTATGATATCAAATTCAGGTCGAAGAACTTTTTCGAAAACCTGGGCGACAAAGTGATCTATGATGATTTTGACCTGAATGTAAACCTGGTGGCCAACGCGCAATAAGGCTTGGTTTTTTAACAGATTTTAACAAAAGACCATGTAATTAAAGCCGCTTTACGAAGCGGATGGCCATTGTTTTGACTAAAAAATCATCAAAAAATCCAAATTAGGTGGTTAGTGAACAATTAGCCGGGGCGGTTCATGTGCGCCCCGGCGAAAGTTCCCAGGAATACCTGTAATTGATATGAAAAAGAAAAGTACGCTATTGATTTTAACTGTATTTAGTTTAATGATAAGTCTCACCGGTTTTATGGGTGGCAAGGATGAAGTGCAAAGCAAAGAGCAACTGGGCGAGAAACTTTTTTTCGACCCGATATTGTCACTTGATAAAACCATCAGTTGTTCATCTTGCCATAAGCCGGAATTCGCCTTTGCAGATACTGCCACTTTTAGCTTAGGTATCAAAGGTAACCATACCGCCAGAAATTCACCCGGCCTTACTAATCTGTCTGGTCGGCCGCATCTTTTTTGGGATGGGCGCGCTTCCTCTTTGGAAGAGCAGGCTATGGGACCTATCACATCAGCCACTGAAATGGGCCTGTCGCTGGATGAAGCGGTTAAAAGATTAAATGATGATGTTGTTTACGCAACGGCTTTTCAAAAAGTATTTAAAGCGCCGGCCAATAAGGATAATCTGCTCAAAGCCATAGCTTCATTTGAGCGCACATTGGAAACATCAAACAGCCCTTATGACCGGTACATCAATGGTGATGATAACGCGCTATCCGCTTCGGCGGCAAGAGGTAGACTATTGTTTATTGGTAAAGCCAACTGTAACAACTGCCACTCGGGAGAAGACTTTACTGCTGACAGATTTAAAAGCATTGGCCTCTATAACGGGAAGGACTTAAACGATCCGGGCCGGTCGGTGATCACCAAAAACAAAACCGAAGATGGCGAATTTAAGATCCCAAGTTTGCGGAATGTGGCCGTTACTGCGCCTTATATGCATAATGGTAAGTTTAAAACCCTGCGCAGCGTGGTGGAGTATTATAATAACCCTTCGGCTGTAGTTAAGGATGGTATTAACCGCGACCTCTCGCTTGATAAGCCTTTGAACCTCAGCAGCAGCGAAATTGATGATATTGTTGAATTTTTAAAAGCGCTCACCGACGACCGCTTTAAGCAAAAGACCGCCGCTAATTGAAAATATAATCCCCTATCCAAATAATTAATTGATCCGGGCATCAGCAAGGTGCAGGCAGGTGTTTTTCGCCTTGCCCAGGCCACTGCCTTGCCTTTAAACTATTGAAAAATGAAGAAAATATTACTCCTGCTTTTATTTCTTAGCCTGTACTACGGGCAAAATGTATGGGCACAAAAACGAACGGTAAGCGGTATAGTAACCTCCGCCGATGATAAAGCGCCATTGCCCGGGGTTTCGGTAACGGTAAAAGGTCTTAACCAGGGAGCGGTAACCAAAGCTGATGGTTCCTTCGAGATCGTGATCCGTAATGGCAAATATTTGGTGTTTTCCTTTATAGGCTTTGAAAGCCAGGAGGTGGAAATTGACGGGATTAAAAATTTCAACATCAGTTTGAAACCGGCCGGAAACGCCCTGAATGAAGTGCAGATCGTGGGCTCCCGTAATGCCAACCGTACCAAACTCAACTCGGCATCGCCTGTTGATGTTATTGATATAAAACCCTTGCTGGAATCTGCCCCGCAAGTAAGCGTAACGCAAATATTGCAATACATATCGCCGTCTTTTCACTCGGTTAACGGCAGTAATGCGGGCGATGCGGGTTCGGCGTTGAGTTTGGCCCAGTTAAGAGGACTCGGCCCGGATCAGGTGCTGGTGTTAGTTAATGGTAAGCGTCGGCATAAAAGTGCCAACGTAAACTATGGTGGTTTGGGTAATGGTTCAACCGGGTACGATCTGAACTCCATACCTACAGGTTCTATTGATCGGATTGAGATACTTCGTGACGGTGCAGCCGCCCAATATGGATCAGATGCAATTGCTGGTGTGATCAACATCGTTCTGAAGAAAAAAACAGACGACCTTGCGGTGAGTAGTACAGGGAGCACCCGTCGGCGTGGCGATGGCGCGGTAACACGTACTAACGTTAATTATGGTGTTGGCCTGGGCAACGGAGGGTATATCAATGTTACTACAGAGTATGCCACCCAGGCTATTTCGCTGCCAGCGGGCAAGGCAGACGCAGGTCTTTATAATGGTCCGATATACGGTGGTGGCGCCAACACGAGGGGTTACGACGCTATTTATACTAAAGACATTGATGACGCTATTCTAAAAAGCCGGGGCATCGATCGTCATTTTTTTGATCAGCGGGCCAGTGGTTCCAATGCCGGGCAGGATGCTTTACTGTTTTTTAATGCCGGACTTCCTTTAAAAAACTCGGCCGAACTGTATGCTTTTGGTGGCATCAGTAGCCGTAACTCGCAGTTTACAGCCACTTATCGCCTCCCGGGCTGGACATCCAGGAACAACAACTTTATTTATCCCGATGGCTTTTTACCGGCCATGGAAAACAACATTGTGGATGAGTCGATAGCCATAGGTTTAAAAGGTAAAGTGGGGGACTGGAATGTCGATCTATCCAATGTGTACGGTAAAAATATTTTTGGCAACCGGGTTGATAATTCATTGAATGCCAGTTTGGGTTTAAAAAGCCCGACTAGTTTTGATGCCGGAAGCTACAACGCCAGTCAAAACACTACAGCTTTAGACTTTACCCGCTATTTTGATAAAATATTAAAAGGGCTCAACATAGCTTTCGGAGCGCAGCACCGGGTAGAAACTTTCCAGATCAAAGCAGGGGAGGAAGCTTCTTACTCCAAAGCTGATCAACGCACCATTGTTGATATAGATACAACTACCAGTGGCATCCCTTACCTGTCATCAGCGGGAGTTACTTCCCTGAACGGCCTATCTGCAGGTTCGCAGATCCACCTGGGTTTCAGGCCCGAGAATGCGGTTAATGTAAACCGCTCGGTAACCGCGGGCTATGCCGATGTGGAGTTGAACGTAACTAAGGAATGGCTGGTGTCTGCCGCGGGCAGGGCCGAATATTTCTCGGATTTTGGTAATGTATTTACCTGGAAAGCCGCCACACGCTACAGCTTTGCACCCTGGTTAAATTTGCGCGGATCGGCAAATACAGGTTTCAGGGCACCAGATCTCGCTCAATCTTATTATACCTCCGTATCCACTACTTTTCAACAGGGCAGGGGTGTTGATATTCTGACCGCGTCAAATCAAAGCGCAGCTGCCAGGGCCCTGGGGATCCCAAAACTATCGCCCGAAAAATCAAAAGGGTATACTATTGGACTTACCTCGGCACCCAGCAGTAATGTAGAGCTGACCGTGGATGCGTATCTCATCAATATTGATAATCGGGTGGGTAACACGGGTAACTTTACGGCTACTGATGCTAACTTGCCTGCCGATGTAAAAGCATTATTTCAGCAAACCGGCGCGGCACAAGCCAACTTTTTTTATAACGAATTTAGTACGCGAACCAAAGGGATTGAGTTTACCGGCAGCTATAACGTATTGCTGAACAAAGGAAGTATCAACTTTTTATTCGGTGGTAATTTTGCCAAGAACGAAGTAACCAAAGTAAATACTCCAAAAGGCCTGGAAGCCTATAAAAATGTAATCCTGAGCCCGGGCGAACGGGCCAGGGTAACTACTAATATCCCCGGTCAAAAAATTAACCTGCAGGGTATCTACAGCATAGATAAATTTACATTCCTGGCCCGTACCGTATACTTTGGCAGTGTTACAACAGCCACATTACTTAGTGCTGCCGATCCGCTCAACCCGGTTTATTTCTACCAAAGGCTTAAACCGATATGGGTAACCGATCTGTCGGTAGGATATAAGTTTACCGCTAAACTGCAAGGCACTGTAGGGGTAAATAATGTATTCAATAGCCTGGGCGATTATTCCGATCCAATCATATCAGGTCTGCGTAATCCTACTGTTGTTGGTATCCAAAATGGCAGCGCGGGGATCCAGCCATTTATCAGGTTATCAGCCCATTTTTAATCATTCATCATACAAAACATGAACAAAATATATTCAATAAATAAAAAGGCGATGAACACCATAGCATTCATTTCGCGGTCAAAAGGATTGTTATTATTGGCAGGAGCATTGATGCTGATCATCTCATCCTGCAAAAAAACAGATTACCTGGATATTAACGCCGCCGACAGACCAGCACTTGCAGCGCATATCAGCTTTGTGAATGCCCGCCCGGTTAACGTGGGCATACAATTCTGGACATATACCACCCAGGTGACTAAAACCGCGGTACCCATTAATGGAAAATCAGATTACCTGGATGCGCAGTTTGGCGATGTGCAGATCAATTTTACCGAGGGTATCAATACATCGTACAAGGCATCGCGCCAGTTTGGTAATAGCGCCACATTTACCAGCAGTGGTGGCCCCAATGGCCCCATCGCCAACTATTATCACACCGTGTTCGCCATTAAAAATACAAAGGCTACTGCCGATTCACTCATTCTGTTTTACGATGACCTGGCAGTACCCACAGCGGGCAAGGCTAAAATCAGATTTGTGAACCTGGCCCCAGGCAGCCCGAATGTTGATTTTGGCATAGCCGGGCAAACGGCTTTGTTTACCAATACCGCATATGGCAGGGCAGGTGGTTCGGTATTATCCGGAACGGGTTTTAATACCTGGTCAATAGGTCCGTTTATTACCATCGACGCTGGTACACTTAATTTCCAGGTAAGCAAAACAAGCGATCATTCGGCAATAAGCATACTGAATAACCAGCTGAGCAATATTAGTTTACAAACAGGTAAAATTTATACCATTTATATCAACGGAACGCCAGGTAGCGCAGCCATCGGTGCAACCATACTTACGCATAATTAAAATATAGCACATTATATAAGTGATTTAATAGTGTGTGCTTTAAAGCATGCCCGGTTCCGTTCTGGGCTGCTTTAATTGATTAATCCCCTCCAAAAATATCATATCATGAAAGCAAACAGTCGCAGAAAATTTATTGAAAATACCTTAAAAGCAACGGTAATAGCTGCGGTAGGCGGTCCGGTACTTTTAAAAAGTGCATCAGCTTCGGTTGCTGGCAATCAGCATCTGTTTAATGCAGATGAACCCTTGAAATTTACACAGGTACCCTTAGGTTTTGATTATAAGGCATTAGAGCCGCATATAGACGCGCTTACCATGGAAATACATTATACGAAGCATCATACCGCCTATATCAAAAATGTGAATGAGGCCATTGTTGCCGGAAAGCTGACTTTTACTTCTGAAAAGGAGTTTTTTGATAATGCCTCCAAATTATCGGCCAAAGCCCGCAACAATGGTGGCGGTGCCTGGAACCACAACTTCTTTTGGCAAGGTTTAAAACCGGGTACATCTTCTGGCCCGGATGGTAAAGTGAAAGAGGCTATTATCAGCTCATTTGGTTCTGTGGAGAAATTTAAAGAGCTGTTTAACCAGGCGGCGCTTACGCGTTTTGGCTCGGGTTGGGCATGGCTGGTTAATGATAACGGCACTTTAAAAATAACCTCGACTGCAAACCAGGATAATCCGCTGTTTAATAACGCCGCTGTGAAAGGCACACCCCTATTGGCTTTGGATGTTTGGGAGCATGCCTATTATTTAAAATACCAGAACAAACGCAACGAATATATAGCGGGCTGGTGGAATGTGGTAAACTGGGATGAAGTAAACAAAAGGCTGGCATAATATGGCAGCACTAACTTACAGTAACCCTGAGACCGTTTGGAAAATCCATAAAAAAATAGCGGTAAGGGCTTTCCTGATATTTGCGGTAATTACTTTTATCCCATTTAACCCTGAGTTTTATAAGCAGGATTTTAACGCTGGTTTTTCGGTAACCGATTATCCCTGGCGATGGCTTGACGTAGTAAGTCAGAATAGTCCCTGGTTTTTTGAAAGCAGGGAAGGGCATAACTATACGGGTTGGTTTATTACGCTGTTCATTACTTTTTTAGCTGCTGGCATATGGGAGCTGCTGGATAAGCGCCGAACTGGTTTTGACGATATTTATAATTGGTTCTATACGATCATCAGGTACCAGATAATTTTAAGAATGTCGTGGTTTGCTATTGCTAAGTTCTTTCCGGTGCAGATGCCATTCCCAACTATTAGCCAGCTCAACACCAACCTGGGCGATTTTACACCGGGTAAATTATACTGGCTAACCACGGGAGTAGCGCCTTTTTTTGAAGTTTTTGCCGGTATTTTTGAACTAACGGCGACGGTGTTACTGTTGTTCAGGCGTACCACCACACTCGGGGCATTAATGATGATAGCCATTCTATTACCTATATGGTTTGTGAATATTGGTTACAATGCTGGTGTAGAGCTTGCCAGTATGCACATACTGGTACTCTCGGTAGTACTGTTAGTACGTGATCTGCCGAGGTTTTGGCAAATACTCGTTCAGCATAAAAATGCGACTTTAACCTATGTACAACCATTTGTATTCGCGAAAAACTGGAAACGTACAACCAGTCTGGCACTCAAGGTTATCTTTATTTTCTTGTTTTTAATTTACCGGGGATATGAATATGGCAAACTATATGCCGCCGGAAAAACATTTAAGCTGCCGCTTGAAAATGGTATAAAAAGCTTTACCGGGTATTATAATGTAGAGGAATTCAGACTGAATAACCGGCTTATCAGGTACTCGCCGGATGATACATTGCGCTGGCAAAATGTGGTATTTGAAAAGTTTAATACCTTGAGTATAAAACTTGCCAAAAAGTTTACATTGAACACCCAAAATAAAATTCGTACAACGGAATATTATGGCAATGTCGGTCGCCTTTTTTACGGGTATGAAGCCGATACTGTAAAGCAGATCCTGGTTTTAAAAAACCGTGCCGACACAAGCTCGGGTCTGAAATTGATTTATTCAAGACCTTCAGCAAACAGTTTTATTTTAAAGGGGATTGATGAACATCGTGATTCGATATATGTGGTGTTAAAGAAGATCAATAAAACCTACCCGCTTTTATCAGGAAGAAACTGATCTCAAAAACAACGGATAAATACTCCGATACTTTGTATACTTTTCACCTCATGGTTATCAATCATGGGGTGAAAATCTTTATATCATAGGCAACCCTAATATTGCTTTGTAACAAATCTTCTACATAAATTATATTTTATCTATAGATTTTGTAGTCTTTAAATTAATTTCTATGTTTGTCGCGTCAAATTAAAAACATAAGTAATGTTAACGTCTTCAAACAGACCACTGGTACATACTTTAAACATGATGATGAACAAGCGTAAGGCGATGTTAATCATATGTTGTTGTTGCCGGTAATTACTTTTTCAACTAATTCTTTTTCCTGATAAAAAAACACCAATAAATGTGCTTAAAAGCCTCGGTTTTTTGGGTGCATAACTATGAAAAAAAATCCCCTGATGAAGTCATAAAACATTAAAAAACCGGCAAGGAAGCCTCGCCGGTTCATTTTTCCGGAAAAGATCAGCTACGTAACGCCAATCACTCACTGATCCTTCCGTTAAGTTTCACCAATAATTAAATTATTAATAAAACCCGTTAAATATATGGAAATATATATCCATGCTAAATCATTTTATAAAAAGCTTATAACGTTACTTCTACCTCTCATCGTCCCGATTTTATCGTTTGCACAAACAGAACAGCAACCAACTATTAATTCTCATTTAAACGGTACTGTAATTGATGCCATTACCAGCGAACCACTGCCCGGCGCAGCGGTACAGATCCTGGGTACAACACACTCCGTAGCGACAGACAGGGACGGGAAATTCTCATTTGTAACCGGTCAGAAATTTCCATACACGCTTGTAATTACCTATATAGGTTATGATAAACAGGAAGTTACAGCCAACGGCAGTCCGGTTACCATACTTTTAAAGCAATCGGTACGGGCACTGAATGATGTGGTGGTGGTGGGCTATGGCACGCAAAGCCGCAAGTCATTAACAGGCTCAGTATCCACCATTAATGCCGATGAGGTACGCAACAAACCAGTGGCCAGTTTTGATCAGCAATTGCAAGGCAAGGCGGCAGGCGTACAGGTATCTGCAGGTACTGGTATTCCGGGTGATGGGTTGTTTTTTCGCATCCGGGGGAGTACATCTATTAATGCCGGTAACGACCCTTTGTATGTGATCGATGGGGTGTTTATTAATAGTCAATCGTTGCAAAAGATCACCACTCAGGGGCAAGCCAATAATCCATTATCAGATATTAATCCGGCAGATATTGAGAGCATCAGTATATTAAAAGATGCCGATGCTACTGCTATTTACGGCGCACGTGCGGCTAACGGTGTAGTATTGATCACCACCAAACGGGGTAAGTACAATACTGCACCTAAAGTAAGTTTCAATACTTATTTCGGCTTTGCCAAAGCCCCTAAATTGTGGGACCTGGTAACCGGGCCGGAGCATGCCGAACTGGTGAATGAGCTTTACCGCAACACCGAGGCTGATGCTATTGCTGCGGGGAATACATCGGCTATCAACACGTATAAATACCAGCCCTTTCGGGCATTAACGGATAACCCTGGAGCTTCACCGGCGCCGCGTGGCTTACCGCAGGATCAGCCTACTTATGATCGTTTGCATGATGTTTTTCGCACCGGTTTTTTGCAGAATTATGATGCCTCGGTTTCTGGCGGTAATGATAAAACAAGATATTATGTAGGTGGCGGCTATAACAGCCAGCAGGCTGATTTGAGAACAAACGATTTTAATCGCGGGAGCTTTAAGTTCAATCTCGACCAAAAAATAAGCAACGTTTTCAGCATTGGTACCAGTACGCTGCTTTCACAAACTTACCGTACCAATGCTCGCGTAGGTGATGGCCCGCAGGGTGGTATTTTGCAGGCTGCCTTGCATACGCCAACTTATTTACCCAAAGTAAATGCTGATGGTAGTCCGGCTAAATGGGCTGGTTTTGATAACCTGGACGTGCTGATCAACAATACTAACATGCACTCCAAAAGCGACCGCCTGATCAGCAATATCTACGCGGATGCCAACATCACACCTGATCTGAAATTCCGCACCAGCTGGAGTGTAGATTACAATACTTACAACGAATATCAATACTGGAACAGCCTGACCAACCTGGGCACTGCCAACCATAACCTGGGTACATCAAGTATCAGTACAAACTCTATCTGGACAAATGAACAAACGCTTACCTATAACAAAGTTTTCGCCAACAAACATTCTTTCAGCGCGCTGATCGGTAATACGCTGCAAGGCAATGTTAATTCGCAAACCTTTGCGCAGGGCACCAATTTCCCTAATGATTCGTTCCAGCAGATCGCTTCGGCAGCTACTACCACGGCTTCATCTACCGAAAATAAATATAACCTGTCGTCTTTCTTCTCCAGGGTTACTTACAACTATGCAGGTAAGTATTTCATAGAAGGAAATTTCCGTGCGGATGCATCTTCCAAATTCGGTGCAGATCACCGCTGGGGATATTTTCCATCTGCAGGTGTAGCCTGGCAGGCTAAGGAGGAGGATTTTCTGAAGAACGTCAATTTCCTGAGTAACCTGAAGATCCGTGGTAGCATCGGTTTAACCGGTAATCAAAACGGCATTAGCAATTTTGCATCACGCGGTTTATGGCAGGCAGGTTCCAACTACCAGGATAACCCCGGTACGGTACCTTACCAACTGGCCAACCCCGACCTCAAATGGGAGAGCACCCGCCAGATCAACGTTGGTGTAGATGCAGGTTTCTTTAACAACCGTTTAAGCCTGGAATTTAACGTGTATGATAAATACACCACTGGTTTATTATTGAACCTGCCATTGCCTCAAAGCTCGGGTTTTGCCACGATAACTAAAAATGCCGGCGAAATGAGCAATAAGGGTTTTGAGCTGGCTATCAATAGCGTGAATATTAAGAGTGAGGGGTTTACCTGGCAAACCAGTTTCAACATATCGCACAATGCCAACAAGATCGAAAAATTGCCTATTCCTATAGATGCTTCGTACGCGGCTATCCGAATGCAGCAGGGGCAACCGATGAACTCTTTTTATGTGTACAAGCAATTGTATGTCGATCCGCAGACAGGCAATGCCATTTACCAGCATGCCGATGGTACCAGCGGCCCGACAGTTACCGCTGCTGATAAAGTATTTGACGGTAGTGGTCTGCCCAAATTCTTTGGTGGTATCAACAACACTTTTAATTATAAAGGATTTGACCTGAGTATCTTCTTCAATTTTGAAACCGGCAACAAGGTATATAATAACAACGCTTACTTCCTGGAGGGGGGAGGTACACGTGATGATCGTCGGGCTATGGACACTTACCAGCTTAAACGCTGGCAAAAACCGGGTGATATTACCGATGTGCCACGCTTAACAGCTCTGGGTTCCAACTACACTTTAAGCCCGGTGAGCCGTTTTGTTGAGGATGGTTCATTCCTGAGATTGAGCAATGTGAATCTGGGATACACGCTGCCTAAAACGGTCGCCGAAAAGATCAAAGCTGCATCAGTACGTATTTATTTCAGTGGATCAAACCTGTGGCTGTTAACTCACTACAAAGGACCCGATCCGGAGATCAACGTAACGGCCGATCCTAACGTGCAGGGATACGATTTGGGAACGCCGCCAATCCCCCGTACACTGCAAATTGGCGCTAACATCACCTTTTAA
>Ga0207671_10001791_pt1 | contig 24073 bp, 25 predicted proteins | sample KBSC24metaG_FD_184352 | JGI IMG/M metagenome (GOLD analysis project Ga0207671, IMG submission 184352) | Corn rhizosphere microbial communities from Kellogg Biological Station, Michigan, USA - KBS C2-4 metaG (SPAdes) (version 2) | ecosystem: Host-associated > Plants > Roots > Rhizosphere > Soil... | reverse complement strand
TTTCATCATTATTATTTAATAGCTTATCATTGAATGTATCTCGTTAAAAACATGATCATAGGAAAGCAGGTTCTTTTTTGCTTTACTTAAAACCTTTTGCGGCAAACTGTCCATCAGTGTATTATGTATATGGCATATTAATTTGAGCGAATCATGGCAGTAAACCGACCTATTGTTAAACCCGTTTACCGCGCTATACCGATTTGGCAAAAACCCGCCCCCGCAAATACTAACAACCTTGCAGTCACAACACGGAAAGGGCAATTCCTGGTGACTGTTATAATGCAAGTTCAGTTGGTTATTCTGTAACGCGTTATCCAGGTCCATTTCCAAAATATTCATATTTTCTTTGGTCATGCCATGGCCGCATACTTTTAACGCGCCCGAAACCTCAATACTCCCATCAGTTTCAATGATCAAAAAGTCGAGTTTTTCACCACCAAAGTATTGCGAGCTTTGCTTTAAACCTATACACAAACCCAGTATTTGCTCAAATATCGGGATCGATGGTTTGGGCTTATCATCAAAATACCAGCGGTCAAAAATCCTGATCAGCCAGTCGGCATACACGGTTTTACTTTTAACCCAATCCGGCGGCGGAACATTCCAGGAAGCATAAGGTAAAAGCAAATTAAAGCTCCTGATATTTAGCCCTTTTATTTGCTGATATAGCCTTTCCGGATCTGCCCGGGTATTGATAACCGTCAATATTCCCAGGTTTAATTTGCCCTGGTAACTATTAACCAGGTTAATGGCCGCAATAACTTTTTGATATGATCCATGGCCCGCATGATCAACACGTTTACTGTCATGAATTTCCTCGTAACCATCTAAACTAATGCCTATGGTTATAGCTTCTGCCAAAAAAAAGTCGCACCACTCTTTGGTCAAAAGCACACCATTGGTTTGAACAGCAAACTGGAGGTGTGTTTGAGGTTTAATGATCTCCCTGGCTTTGCTGATAAAGCCTGAGAAAAACTCCATGCTTTGCAAAAGGGGCTCACCGCCATGAAAAACAAAATGAAAGCTCCTGATATTATGTTTTTCGCAGTGCCGGGATACCTTTTGCAAAATAGCGTTAACCACCTTTGCCGACATGTACTTTGGCTGATCCTGATAAGTTAAATCGCCCAGGTTATAAACGTAGCAATAGGTGCAATTCAGATTACATCTGCTTGCTACTTTTAAAACGAGCGTGTTCAAATTCATTAGCTTAGGGATCAGCAACCATGTTTTGGTTAGTTTTTAGCCATTAACTTTTTTTATCTATATGCACTTCAATAAAGCCCGGAAGACCGCCTGTATCCATTGTTTCAATGAATCCTCCGGAAATGCTATCACCGCCCTCCAGCTCAATTCCTTTGAGTTTTAGTTGCTCAATTGCCGATGACTTTAAGTCATTTTCAGCCTCAACTGATTTTTTGTCTTTCTTTTTCATTTTGAATAATAGTTATTGTCCTGATCAAAAATTACCGAACTCTTGGTCCATATGTTTTTCTTCTCCGGATCATGATAAAGCGGTTTATACTCTTTATCGCCCCCGTTTATAGTCGTTAAAGCCTCATTATCCAAAATAAATTGATCATCCTGGGCAGCCAGTGTTTGTTTAAAATGATTTAAGTCCTTTTTCATAGCGTCCTTAATTTTTCAACCAATCTTTTTATGTTTAACTCTGATTAATTACTGTATTGTTTATGTAATTATAGCGAAGAATGTAATTAAGACCTTCATTTTTTCGACCAACTGATGGCTTTGGATGACTAATTGACATAATCCTTCCGCTTATGAAAATGAGCAGGTTACCTGGTTTTCATTACCAAAAGAACTATGGATAAAAGCTCATAAATATGGAGGCGTTATATAACGGTATGGTCAAGTGTTAAGGCCAGCATAGCGCAGTATCGGGGGGAAACTTTTTAAAGCTTTATTTTTAACACTTTTCAGCCTAAAAAACGGGCAAAACAGGTCAAAAGCTGCTTAAAATTCATTCAAAACCAACGATTTTAACACTTTTTAACAAATTTCAACATGGTTTTTGAAGGCTTAAAAAGTATTAAATAACTAATAATCAATATATTACATATCAAAAAAAACCTGTTTTGGGGTTATTTGCCCTTTAACCAAACAGCCCGGACCTCTTATGAAAGAGCCCGGGCTGTGTATTAATATAAATATACAAAAAATCGGGCATAAATTAAAATTTAAATCCCAAAGAGTATTAACCGCGCTCATCAAAAGTCAACATCCCCTCTCCGGTTTCAAAGCCATCAAATTCACGATAATTGATCATTAGTCCAAAGGATGGCGCAGTTAGTCGAAAAAGTTTCGTTTTAAAACACGACCCGGTTAGCTTTATCATAAACAAACTAAATTTTAAAGTCATGTCAGAAAAAAAAGGATCGTACAGCTTCAGGCTGAATCTTGACGAATTAACTCCGGAGCAGTTATTCGACAAACTGAAAAAATTACAAAATGACGCGCTGATAGATGCAGGTGAATCTATTGCCGGTGGTGCCGACAAACAAAGTTCAGTAAGCGTAGTTCATGGTTCTGTAAGCGGAACTTTCAGCAGGGCTGCCAATCAATAACATCCTGCTGTCAGAAAAAAGACTGGCCTGTTATGAACAGACCGGTCTTTTTTTATGAAGCATACCTGCGTTGCTCAGGAATAAATACAGGTATAAAGCATTATTGGTCTCTGGGTCGCTTTGATTGGTCGAAAAAGTTTCGCTTCCAATCGTAACCCGCTTAGTTTTATTATAAACAAAAAAAATTAAAGCCATGTCAGAAAACAAAGATCCTAACAACTTCCGCTTAAATCTGGACAAGTTACCTCCGGAAGAACTATTCGCTAAGCTAAAAAAATTACAAAATGACGCACTTAAAGAAGCGGGGGAATCCATTGTTGGTGGTATCTCATCCGACTTATCAAGCGTTATTCACGGTTCGGGGGCCTGTTCTTTTACCAGAGCGCTTGGTTTATAACATCCTGACACCTAAAAACGGTCGACTTATTCATAACAGGTCGGCCGTTTTTTGTAGGAGACCCTTGGTGCTAATTATGAATATGTACTGATATAAAATGTTATTGGTCTTTAGGTCGCTTTAATTGGTCGAAAAAATTCGCCTTCAAATTATATGGATTTTAGCTTTACTATAAATTAAAACTTTAAAGCCATGTCAGAAAACAAAGAAACCAAAGGAACTTACAGCTACAGGCTGAACCTTGATGAGTTAACTCCGGAAGAGTTATTCAACAAACTAAAAAAATTGCAGAACGATGCATTACTGGAAGCCGGCGAATCAATTTCTGGTGGTGCTGCCACTGATGCCAGAGCCAGTGTTATTCACGGCTCTGTAGGCGGTACTTTTAGCAGGGCCGCGGCATAGTAATTGTAGTTTTTTTACCAGAACAAAACCCCACAGGCAATTGTCTGTGGGGTTTTGTTTTTTGCAATCCCTGATCCCTATAGCCTGCCGACCAGAAAACCAGGACTAAAGAAAACAGCAGTACCGGCTGAGCCACTTTCAGTTCTTTTGCCGGATAAATTAAAAAAACTAATAAGTTTCTCTCATTCCAAAAGCAACCTCCGGTCCCTTTGCAGATGCATTATAAAAAGCTGTTGGTGTAATACTGGTAAATTCAATAAAATCTTTTACCATATGTTGATAGTCGTAATATCCAAAATCATAAGCAATATTGGGCCAGCCTTTTGACGGATTAAGATTTTTTACTTTCATTACGTTTTCAAAACGTGCAATCCGGGCGTACAGTTTGGGGCTTATTCCTTCTCTTTCAATAAATTGACGATAAAACTGTCGCTGGCTTAAACAAGCTTGGTCAGCAAGCCAGTCCATTGAAGCACTATTTGGATTTTCTTGCAAAAACCGACTTATTTTATCAATTGGCAATGCTTGTTTTTTTGATTTATTGACCATTGAAAGTAAGAAACTTTCAATAATATCAATCATTTCCGTATAGTATTTTGTATAGCTAAGACGCTCATTAACTAGTTTGATTTCTGTTGAAAAAATCGCTTCAGCGTCTGCAAAAGAATTGGTTAGTTCATGTAAAGGAATCCCGGTGAGCCGAAATAAGCCTCCTGGTTGAAACACCACATTAAAGACCATAAAATCCCGGCCAACATGTATATTCCTGGAAATAGAATACTGCCCCTGTACTCTTGAACGTGTACTTTCAATTAACTTTCCATCAAAGCTATTTTCAATTTTTTCAGGGTCCCGTGGTAAAAATGTAAGGCAATTTTCAGCGCGGGGCCAATAAGCTTTCACCGGTAATTCAACTATCGAAACCGGAAATTCACAGCCTAAAATCTGATACCGCCTTACATATTCACGCAAAGCCGGGCTTGGGGGCCGATAATCATAGATTGGCATTTTGCAGCTTTTATTTATTAAAAGGATAATGGCGGACCCATAATTTTCATATCATGAGCTTCAAAAATTGTTTTTGCATCTTCTGATGAAACAGGACGCTTTAATTCCCCTAAAGTTCTGAAAAAATCTTCCATTTTTCCTGATGGGGTGAAAAAGAAAAGATATTTACCCTTATCGCTTAGTTGGGCAGGTGCATGGGGTACGTTGCGCGGAATGAAAACGCTATCGCCTGCAGTTAAATGATATTGTTTATCACCTAATTGAAAAAGATGCTCCCCCTCCAAAATATAAAATATTTCGTCCTGATAAAGATGTATATGAAGGGGCGGGCCTCCTTTAGCAAACCCTGTATATTCAGAGATACTTAATGTGCCATCGGTATCTTTAGTTGATACTTTGAGATCGACGGGGCTATTATTTATCAGCATGGTTTTTTCATTATAGCGATTTTTGCCTTTTTTTATTACAAACCCTTTTTTATCGGGCAATTTTCTGGTAAAGTTTTTAGCTGAAGTAACTAAAGCAGTGGCTACCAGGGCGGTTGCTAAAAAATTTCGACGTTGCATATTTTTAGTTTTTTAAACAGAATTAACTTACAATGCAAAGCTTGTTATTATTAAGATTGGTTTGGTGGTAAGGAATGGACATATTTGAGCAAAAATCCTCCTGAACCTTGATGAGTTAACTCCGTAAGAGTTATCCAACAAACTAAAAAAATTGAGATGCATTACTGGAAGCCGGCGAATCAATTTCTGGTGGTGCTGCCACTGATGCCAGAGACAGTGTTATTCAGGGCTCTGTAGGCAGTACTTTCAGCAGGGCCGCTGCATAGTAATTGTAGTCTTTTTACTCTCTTATACTAATTTTTTAATTATATGCACCCCTGATAATATCACTGGTTTAATCAATTATCTGTTAATTTCTTCAGAGCATCTTTACTTTCCTCATCATTGGGATTTAATTCAACCACCTTTTTATATGCGACAATCGCCTTTTCTTTCTGACCATATTCGGCGAGTGTTGCTGCATAATCCTTGAAAGCTCCGGCGCTTTGGGGGAACAGCCTGGTGTGCGTTTCGCAGACAGCAATGGCCTGGTTTTTTAAGCCTACCCGACGGAACTCGAGTGAGGCACGATTAAGTTCACTTTCATTCATTACGTAGCTGGCCGTGTCCGGGTGCAATTTTTCTAAACGGCTATCAGCGTATTTACGGCCATTTTTGTACAAATCCTGAGCATAAACAAAAGCCAGGGAGGCATGGTAGGTAAGTTTTTGACCATTTAATATACTCACTGCTTTTAAATCATTGAATGGGTTACACTTGATATTATGCAGTACCACCAGGCACTGGTGCCGATCTATATTACTGGCCATAAAACTGATGGTGCCGGGGTTTGCCCCGGAGCCCCAAACTATCCTGCCCTGTGAGGTATCCTTAAAAATAAACCAGCCCAAACCGCAATAGGTGATATCAAAAGGCTGTGCAAGCTGTCCATTATTCAGCTGATAAGGGGTATAGGCTTCTTCGAGTGTTTTTTGTTTTAACAGTTTCCCGGCGCTCAAGGCCGCATCAAAGCGCAGCATGTCACCTGCGGTACTAATAATTCCCCCGCCCCCCGTTTCCAGCGCCAGGTTATAGGTCCATTCTTTCCAGTCGCTCAGGGTATCTACCCATTGGAGCTTTACTTCAAAGTGATTGCTGTACTGGTAGTTTTTAGTCCGGCTGGGGTCTTCTTTTTGCTTCATTGCGGTTTGGATATAACTATGGTCCATCCCGGCAATTTTAAAGATATGATCATGGGTGTAAGCCGCCAGGGTTTGCCCGCTGATCTTTTCTACCAACACACCCAAAAGATGGTAACCCGCGCTGGAATATATCCATTTTTCGCCCGGCTGAAATTTTAAGGAATGGCCACGGCTGTAAATCAGTACATTTTCCAGATCATCATGAATAGTGAATTGTTTAACCGGTTTTTTAGCGATCAACGAATCGACAAGGGTCTCGATATCCGGCAAACCCGAAGTATGCGATAATAAGTGGCGGATGGTGATCCTGGGATAAGGGAATTCCGGGAAATAACGCTGAAAAGGAGCGTCCAGTTCCACCAGGTCACGATCTTTTAACTGGAGCACCGCCACCGCGGTAAATAATTTAGATACGGAGGCAAGTTCAAATTGCGAGTTATTATCATTGACTTTTTCGGCCGCAATATCCTTAAATCCAAAAGAGTGCTGATAAATGGTCATGCCATTTTCGGAAGCAGCAACATTCCCGTTCATTTCGTGGTCACGGTTAAGCGCCTGATAATAATTGTCGAGGTTTTTGCCGACTGACTGTGCGGAAATTCTCACAGCCGCAGTTTGCATCAGGATAATGCCAATAAAAATGAAGGAGATTTTGCCCATCGTTTTTAAATTATAAAAGGTTCACAACAGAATACCTGTTATAAACAACATGCCAAATATATAATTTATTAAAAATCAACAACTTATAAACTTCATAATTACAAATATGTTCGTAAATGAAACAGCTTATGTCCGGAAACATTAATGCGGGCATGGCGGTAAGCAGCTGAAGTGTAACACCTAAAAAGTGTATCACCTCCTTATCGTTCTAATACAAAAACAACGATTTAAAACGGGTTCGTCTGTAAGGGATATCCATTAGTCGAAAAAGTTTCACCTCAAATTACCAGGCACTTAGCTTTACTAAAAATTAAAACTTTAAAGCCATGTCAGAAAAAAAAGAAACCAAAGGAACTTACAGTTTCCGCCTGAATCTGGACGAATTAACTCCGGAAGAGTTGTATGCCAAATTAAAAAAATTAGAAAATGATGCATTGAAAGAAGCCGGTGAATCAATTTCTGGTGGCACAAGCATTTCATCATCAAGTGTGGTACATGGTTCAGTAGGCGGAACTTTCAGCAGAGGCGCTGATTGCCTGTAGTTTTTGCATTACCCGTAAACGGCCGGTATGGTTTATGATTGATAAACTATGCCGGTTGTTTTGTTTTGTGGCTTCCCGGTTCATCAAGCGGTAACTCCTTTGCTCTCCCAAATCCCTGCCATTTTCATTCGTCAGCCTTCGACTATGCTTCTTGCCTCCAAAAGCATGTAGTTGGTCGAAAAAGTTTCAGCCCAAAGTATCAGGCATTTAGCTTTACTCAAAATTAAAACTTTAAAGCTATGTCAGAAAAACAAGAAAACAAAGGAACCTACAGTTTCCGCCTGAATCTGGACGAATTAACTCCGGAAGAATTGTATGCCAAATTAAAAAAATTAGAAAATGATGCGCTGAAAGAAGCAGGCGAATCAATTTCTGGTGGCGCCACTACCGAAAAATCAAGCGTTATCCACGGTTCAGTAAGCGGAACTTTCAGCAGAGGTGCAGATTGCATGTAGTTTCTTGCTTTACCCGTAAACGGCCGGTATGGTTTATGATTGATAAACCATACCGGCCGTTTTGTTTTTAAGCATATAGCCTACTTAACCTTTCTGGTTCTGTATATCATATTTCAACCATGATCATATCTGTTTAAATACATATTAACCGGTCATAAATCATACACCCCGTTGAATTAGGTATTCGTCTTATAGTAGGCTCAGTTAGTCGAAAAAGTTTGGGTTTCCATTACCACCCCATTAGTTTTAATAAAAAAAACCAAATCATAGAAATTATGTCAGGAGAAATTAAAGCGTTAATCGGGGGGGTACATAATTTGCAACTAAAGAATTATGGTTTATCCATTGCCGAACCGCGCGAAAGAGCAAAAAAAACGCACAACTATAAAATAGAAAAGTCGGCACGGCTATTTCTGAAGAGGTTCCCCGGCATTGATGCCACGGGCCTTTAAAAACAGCCCGGCACACAAAATAACGGCTAACAGTAAATACCAATAAACTAATTAACAAGCGGCTATAACAACTCAGTTTATTCAAAAAATTATGCAAACCCAGATAGCAGAAAAACCCGAAACCTTAGAGGTAGTGCATCACCACTCACCAAATCCATCAAACCCAACAAGCAAGGTTGATTTTTTGGTTTTGAAAATAGCCAGCAGATGTAACCTCAACTGCACCTACTGTTACATGTATAATTTGGGCGATAAAACTTATTTACAACAACCAAAGTTCATGAGCGAAGCGGTAATTGATACTATGCTTACCCGGGTTATTGAACACTGTGAAAAGCATCATTTAACCGCTTTTGCTTTTGGTTTCCACGGTGGCGAACCGTTGCTGGCAGGCAAAGCCTTCTTTATAAATTTTGTTAATAAAACAAATGCCCTGTTTGAGAAACATGGCATTACAGCCAATTACTTTATACAAACCAACGGTGTTTTACTTACCCGCAGCATAGGCAAATTATTTAATGAGCTGAAGATACAGATAGGCGTTAGTTTGGACGGTACCGAAGAGATCAATGATGCTTTCCGGATTGACCATAAAGGCAAAGGCACCTATCAACGAGTTGTAGCCGGTATCAATAAATTAGAAGATAACAAGCACCCGGTAACCGGTAAGATCAGGGTGGGTTTGCTTAACGTTATGAACCTTAACTGCGATCCGGTGGCGTTATACTATCATTACTCCAACGTAGTTAATGTGGAATCATTTGATCTGTTATTCCCTTTAGCCAACTACCAGGTGGCGCCTTACGTTCCGTTAAAAGGGCCGTTTTCCAAATCGCTTACGCCGTATGCCGATTGGATGCTGATCATGTTCCATCTTTGGTTTAATGACAAATCACAGGCAAGACCCCACATCAGGCTGTTTGATATGCTGATAAAGCAGGTTTTGGGCGCATCGGCATCTTTAGATTCCATTGGTAATAAAGATAACGGCCTCCTGGTAATAGAAACAGATGGTGGTATTGAGCCATCAGATGTACTTAAAAGCTGCGGGAATGGCATCACCAAACAAAACCTGAATATTAAAACCAACGCTTTGGATGATGCCCTGGATAAAGAATTGGTGGCCACTTATGTACACAATGGCCAGTACCTGAGCGAAACCTGCAAAAGGTGCCCTATTGTTGAAATGTGCGGGGGCGGTTATATGCCGCATCGTTACAGCAAAGTAAACGGCTTCGATAATCCGTCTATCTACTGCAAAGACCTGGTCAAACTGATCTCAGAGATCCAATCGACGGTGGTAGACAACCTCCCGAGAGAGATCTTAGATCTGTATCCGCTTGGAAAATTAAACTATACCGAAATCATCAACGAAATATATGCTCAAAGCTATGCAAGCTAAATCATTTTCTTTTGTTGTTAAAATAGCCAGCAGATGTAACCTTAACTGTACGTATTGCTATATGTACAATATGGGCGACGACAGCTATTTAATGCAGCCTAAAAAAATGAGCGACCTTACCATCCAAAAGCTTGCCCAGCGGATCGACTCATTTTCAAAAAAGCACGAAATGCAAGCCATTTCGATCATTTTACATGGTGGCGAACCCTTACTGGCCGGTAAAGCTTTTTTTCGCCGTTTCCTGGATATTTTCCGGGAAAGCATAGCCGATCATGTAAAGATCGTTTACGTGGTACAAACCAATGCCCTGCTCATCGATGAGGAATGGATGCAGCTGTTTGAAGAGCTGGATATTAAGTTGGGTATCAGTTTGGATGGTGATAAAGAAACTAACGACAGGTACCGCATTGATCATAAAGGCAAAGGATCGTATGACCGTGTGATTGAAAAATATCAACTGGCCCGCGACTCGCAGTTCAGCCAAAAGGCTCCGGCTGTATTAACGGTAATTAATGTAGATGCCGATCCGCAGGAACTATATCATCATCACAAGTCTATCGGCATCGAGTCGTTTGATATATTGCTGCCCGACTCCAACTGGGATAAACTACCCCCGCCACCTTCACCAGGCACCCGGTTTTATGGGTCGCCTACCGCTTACGGCGATTGGCTTATTGCCTTGTTTGATGAATGGTATAATGACTCTAATCAAAATAAAAGACCAAGGATCAGGAAATTCAGCCAGATAGTTCAGATGGTGCTGGGTCATAAAGTTTCGGCTGATGATCTGGGCGCGGGCGATAACCAGTTAATGGTGATTGAAACAGATGGATCATATGAAGCCGGCGACTCGTTAAAAATCTGTGGCCCCTCTTTTACCAAAGCCAATACCAATGTGCATAACCACGAAATTGATGAGGGCCTGAATACCGACCTGGCCACCCTTTATTTCAAAAGCCATAACAGTTTATGCCGCGAATGCTCATCGTGCAAAATACGGAGTATATGTGGCGCTGGTTATTTGCCGCACAGGTACAGCACGTCCAATTCATTTAATAATACTTCGGTTTATTGTATGGATCTGACCCGGTTGATCACACATATTCAAAACCGGATAGTGGATAGCCTTTCTGTTGATATGGAAGAAGATATCCAGATTAAAAAATTTGATTATCTGGAAATTTTTAACGACAGGCAACCTAAGGATTTAGTAACAAATTAGTATTTGACCTATAAATATTGAAATCATGATTATACAAGATGGCATCAAAATTTATCCGCATGCAGACTGGGAGTCTACAATTTTGCTTAGCGAAGGAACAATGATAGCAAAGGGTACGGCGTCAAACGGGATACCCTACCGGGATAATGCATTTAAACCCGTAAAACCCTGGAGAGATGCTAACGAAGAAGAACGGGAATTACTGCTTGCGCAGGATGGGGATGAAGAGCCAGACCTGAACAGCATCATCAATATTATTAAACTGCCAGATCATGTAATTGAAGAGCTGAAAGAGTTTAAGCTTCAAAACATCAACAGCAAATTTAAATTCAATCATTACAGGGATCTATATGGTGCAAAATTAAATCAAAGCATCGGCCACATTAATCAATATCTTAAAACATTACTGCTTGATAACCAGCCTGTGCCCCCTGCGTCATTTACGTTCAATCAGCCAAATCTCGAAACGGTGACCGTATACCTCAAGTTTAACTCCCTGGGTGGCCTGCATATCGATAATTTCGACGGGTTTAGTTTAGGGGAGACCGAACAAGCCGGGCGAAGATTGTGTATAAACCTGGGTGTTGAAGTAAGACACTTATTGTATGTCAACCAGCCTATCAACACCATGATTGAATGGATGAAAACCAAAAAAACGGTTGTAAAGGAGTATTCGCAATGGCATCTGTATAAGGACTTTATGACCTACTTTAGCGAGTATCCCGTTGTAAAGATCCCTATACAGCCTTATGAAGCCTACATAGCCCCAACAGAAAACATGATACATGAAGGCTGTACCGAAGGTACTACGCATTACGATGTGAGCTTATCATACCGGGGCGCGTTTAAAAATGCCTGTCCAAAACCGGTTCTTAACAGCCAAGTTTATTAATTGCTATATCACCTATGAAACAATTAGTGGTAGTACACCCGGAATTTGAAGTTGATAACCCGGCCAGCAAATTTGCCGTTAATTTTTTTGGCGAACGTGTAAATTTTGTTCTGGATGATTGCTTTCCGGAAAAAGAGAATATTGTACTGGGCGATCACGAAGTGCTGGTCAGGAAAAAAGGCTTTTCGCTCAACTACCGCGACCTGAATTTTATTATGAAAGCCTCGCGGTACTTTATCAGCGATAATTGTACAACAGCTTATTTGCCCATTGGATCAGAGTTTGTTGGCGAAGTGGAACAAACCGGCAAACTGGTTACCGGCCTGCAAAAAGGCGACCGCGTGATACCCAACTGGAACTACGAAGAAATACGCCTCAGAAAATATAAAAAAGGTTTAACGGCAGGAGTGGCCAGTAATTCCACCTCAAGGGAAAAAGAGGTACTTCATTTCCGGAAGCTTTATAAGATCCCCGAAACCTTTCCACTGGAAGTTGCTGCAGGGTTTTCTATCGGCGCGCAAACCGGCATGAGTATGCTGCGCAAAGCTAAGCTTAACAGCAAATCAACGCTGCTAATTACAGGTGGCTCATCTAACACCTCGCTGTTTGTGTTAAAGATGCTTCCCAGCTTTAAATATAAACATGTTTATGTGTTAACCTCCTCCGCGCAAAAGGCGCAGCAGCTGGAAAAGCTAAATATTAAAAACGCCACTATACTGATCAATACAAAATCAAAGGACGAGGAAATTGACCAATCCATAGTAAACATCCTGCATAATAACATTGATGCCATCATTGATCCGTTTTGTAATATATACCTTAAAAAACTGTATTACCTGCTTAAGTTTAACGGCAGGTATGTTACCTGCGGAATTGAGAATAATACCTTATACAATACGCCCGGTATAGATACCGAGACCATGCAATTACCCGAAAACCTGCTTGTTCATTTTATCATGAACAATATCAGCTTCACCGGCAATTGCCTGGGCACAACCAGGGACCTGGGCAAAGCGGTTGATCTTTATCTTGATGATAAGCTGAGTTTAAGCAATTACCACAGCCTGTCTTATAAAAATGCCTGTGAGTTTTTAGAAACGTCATTTAACGACGCCAACAGGCTGGGTAAAGTGGTATGCATGTACGAGTAGCACAAGTAGTAAAAAATTAATTTATTGATCATGAGCTTTAAAGTTTTTCACAGCTCCCCGGTTCAGGGTCTGTCGGTTATTGAACCACGATTTTCGTTAACGCATAAAAGGCTGTGGGTTTACGCAACTAAATCACCCATTATGTCGGCACCATTTTTAAGTAACCTTGGTGGCGATTTAACCTGCTACGTTGGTAAAGAGATCGTGGAAAACAGATCCTTTATCCTGGAGCGCAATCCAGGGCTTTTTGATCAAAGATATCTGAATAAAAAGGGGTCGATATATATGTTGCCTGGCGATACTTTTATTGAAAACCAAACCTCATGGAAAGAAGAGCTGGTGAGCGAAGTTGCTGTGCCCGTTTTAGATGAGTTTAAGATCAACAATGTGAAGGATTTTCTTTTTTGGTTAAAAGAATTGAACCTATTAGACATCTACCTGATACCCGAAGACGGTTTACTATATGGATAGCCCTGATTTTGCTTATCAATGTGATTTTTTCTCCTTAAGGCTCCCCATTTTCAGTCTACAAAAAATGGATGAGTTTCACATTGCCGAAGCAAATGGCCAGGAAGAAATTTTCCTCACAAATCTACTCAAAGCTGATCATTTCCGGGATGGTATTTTGCTGGCCTCGCCAACTGTTTACCACGAGCTCCTGAAACTGGAAAACGGGGAGCTAAATCCTAAAAAAAAAGAGAAGTTATTAAAAACCCTTTATAAATATTTTGTCAGGTGCTGTATCCGGCCGCTGCCGTTCGGGCTTTTTGCCGGATATGCGGCAGGCACCATTACCCCGGATACAACAAGCTCGGCTATCGATCCGGAGCAAAACTTAAGGCTGCTAAGATTAGCAGGCACCCCGGTTAAAATACTGATCAAACTGGTTGCTGATTTCCTGATCAGGAATGGATATCAGGAAAAAGCGGAGGCTGTAAAACCATACAATCCTTTAATATTTAACTATTACCCACTTCAGGGTTTTGAAGCAGATGTTACAGATGAGTACACCTTTGGCTATTTGCAAAAGCAATTATTTGCCATATTCCTGAAATCAGAGGAGCCTTTTACTGAACTGGTCGATTTGATCAGCCAGTATCCTGGGAGTGAACAACTGGTGACATTTATTAAAGACATCCATAATCAGTTACACTCGGATAAGCCTTTGATCCAGGTGCATGAGCATATTACCGGTATGTTCAATTCTTACGATCCGGATGCAGGGTCAAAGGAATATCTGCAGGCCGATCTGTTTGTGCATCATACGCAAAGTTTAAATATCCCCGACAAGGTAACAGCCACACTGTTAACCGAAATTGAAGAACTTAATGCCCTGGGGCCGGCTTATGTCAATGACGATCTGTTAAATTTCATCACCGAATTTACACATCATTATGGCGATGCCCAGATACCTTTGTTAACAGTGCTCGACCAGCAAAGCGGTATTATTTACCCCTCCTCCAATTCAGAAAGTTGCACATTTAACGGCAATGTTTCCGCTTTAAATACACCGGAACAAACAGTCGACACAACCGATATTTTAAAAAATCTCAAACTCAAAAAGCTGGCAGAGGCTGTTGCTAATAAACAAAAAGAGGTTGAAATTACCGTTGATGACATTAGCAATTTTAAAAGCCACCAATCGGCAGTAGTTAAAAACTTTTATTTGCAGGGAAATCTCATCGCGTCCTCGCCAGATCTGCTCGACCAGGGTTCATTTCATTTTTTTATCAAAAAACAATCAGCTCCATCGGCGCTGGCCTTGGTCAATAAATCGGGCTATGGCCTACCGGAGCTACGTGATCAGCTATCCGCTTTTATCAACCAGGAGGATGCATTAATCAGTGATGTTATTTTGGCCGAAATCGTTTTTATCCCCGGTGATGTTATTGACAATTCCATTTACCGGCCCATACTCAGGAAATTTACTATTGATCTTCAATCGGGTGCCCTGGGCCATGCTGAAGAAAATATACATTTAACCGATCTGCTCATTTCGGTTAAAAACCAGGAGATCATTTTACACTCCAAAAAGTTAAACAAAAGGATCATCCCGGTATTAACCTGTAATCATAATTTTTACAAAGGCCCGGCGGTATATCGTTTTTTGAGCGAGCTGCAGTACCAAAATCCTAAACAGGTATTTGCATGGTATTGGGGCCATTTGTCAAACCAGCCCTTTCTTCCGCGTATCACCTACAAACATCTGATACTTTCCAAAGCACAATGGCATATCACTCAGCAGGATGCCAGCTCCGTAATGGAACAATTTGCGGAGTCTGTTAACATCCTGAAGGAATTACAGCGCAGGTTTAAATTTCCGCAGCTATTTACCATTGCCAATGACGATAAAGAAATGTTGATCGATATCCGGTCGGCATTTTCCTGCTCGGTTTTCGTGGAGGCGGTAAGCGCAAATGGCATTACCATCACTGAGTTTATAGACAACCCGGTATCTACCTTATTTAAAAACCAGGGCAATAGTTTTCATCATGAAATCATCATCCCGGTTTTGGATAAGCGAAAGGCAGAAGTCTCTTTAACCATACCAGATAAGGAGGTAACAACTCAGCGGCACCCGAAACCTGATGAACACCTCCCGGAGCAAACGGAATGGGTATATTATAAACTTTATGGCCGACCTGTGGCACTTCAGCGATCACTCGAAGCGCTTTATCCTTTGTTAAATCTTATGACCGATGAAGGCATCATTTCGCAGTGGTTCTTTATCAGGTATAACGATCCTTATAACCACCTGCGCTTAAGAATAAAAATGGCTTCGTATGCCATGGCCAAATATGCCAATGTTATTACTGAATTGAAAAACGCCCTAAAAGATCAAATGGAAAACCACCAGATCTGGGCTATGGAAGCGGATACTTACACTCCGGAGGTTGACCGGTATGGTACAAGAACCGTGGAGTATTGTGAGCAATTGTTTTATCACGACAGCCGCGCCACCATGCAGCTGTTTAAAAGCGGCATTACAATACCGGATAATTGGCTCACCGGCATACTTAACGTGGAAACACTACTGAATGATTTTGATTTGGATATTGCCGTCAGAATCGAGTTGCTGTATCAAATGGAGATCGATTTTTTTAAACGTACGGGTGGTTCAAAACAACTCCAGGTATCATTTGATACATTATACAGGGCACATAAGCAAAGCATTGAAACGATGATCAAGGGCGGAAACGAGGCGTATTGGGCATTCAAAGAAATACTAAATACCCGCTCTGAACAAAACAAGCTTACGCTTTCGGCTCTGGCACAAACCTGTAAAGAATACCTTGCCGAGTGTAAAACTCCATCGCAAATAGTTAACAGCATTATTCATATGGCGCTCAACCGTTTCTTTTTGACCCAGCAAAACAGGAATGAATTATTAATATATGCGCTATTACGAAGATACTATGTATCCGTCATCTGCAAATTGCGCTATGATGCCAAACAATTGGCCGGTCATATGGAAGCATAGTTGCCGTCAATTCAGAAAAATCGCTTTTTTAATTTATTCGGCTGAAGCCATTTTTCAATTCTAAGTTTTCCGCCCCATAAATGGGACGGCAATGAATTTTGACTTTACTTCTGACTATATTTCGGTTTGGCTTTAGCCAACAGACAAATTTTATTTTCGGCCGAATTCCTAATTCAATGCCATTTGGCTTTAGCCAATGGTTAAATTCAGCTGATCAAAAAAGGCTTTAGCCAAATCGATCGTGCCAGCATTAAATTTTATTAAACCGTTCCATAAAATTACTGATCAGGAGCTCCCAATGACTAGAAGGGCAAAACCCGGGAGATGTAGCTATGGTAACATCAACAATTTGCGGCCGGATACGGCTTAGTGCCGCGCAGATAGAACGGATCTCCTCTTCCAGTTCAACATGGGTAATGATATTAGCCGGGTTAGCATTCCGGAAATTACCGTTGAACTGGTTCAAAAAATAATCCAGGTCGATATGCAGAAAGGTAGGATCACCGTTGATTTCCCCGATCAATGATTGAAGATCATTACCCCGGTAATAAAACCCTTTGGCAGGTTCATCATTTCTATCGGTTACGGATATAGAAATACGGTCTTTATCCAGGTATGGAAAATCATTAATATATGATTCTGCCAAATACTGTTTTGTAGGCCCGTTCGGTGAGGGCTCTTTTCGCAGGTGAAAAATATTTACCCTGTCCAGGAAAAAAATAAGCGGAGCAATAAATGACCCCAGGTTAATACTTCCCTCCCGGATAAAATCAATAATACTTTCCGGTTCATTAAAATCCACCTTTTTATCATCCGTTACCTGAAAATATTCGCCCTGTTTTTTATATAGCAAAGGTGGCATCAGATCGGTATGATCATCCAGGTGAATGATGTTGATCTTCCTGACCCCGGGGTTGGCTTTTAAATACCTTAGCCAAAACAAAAGCGACCAGGTATCTTCAAAACAAAGGTTATAACCATCCTTAACTTCGTGAAAATCTGCCACATCTGTCAATGATAATTCACTTGCTGAAAACCCGGCCAGGTTAGCGCTCAGGTTTGCATCCAGGCCCAGGTAGCTTAGTCCGGGCCCCTGCAGTTGAAACTCTCTGCCCACCTGGGTCCATTTACAGTTAGTAAAATAGCGGTTTAGTTGTTGCTCAAAAGTGGCTTCTAACATTGTCATGAATAGTAGGTATATATGGTGTAAGCAGATCTGTAGGTTCTAAACTATTATATTCAAGATAATAATTTAATAGAACAAAATCATTTTATTTTATAATATTTATAGGTGTTATAAATATCCGGTTAACCTAAACCACATTATACTATATGCCAGTATCGCCGCACGAGTATAGCTTTAAAGAATATGAGATTAAACACGAACAGGAAACTATTCGATTTTATATTCATACGCCTCGATTTTCTCCTGCAAAAAGCACTTTTATTTTCCTACAGGGCTCGGGTGCGGTACCTTTATGTATTGAAAATAACGACGGTCACCACAGGCTAACTTTTTCATTGCATACCAATCCGCAGATCATTCAAAATTTTAACTTCATTATTATTTCAAAGGTGGGGTTTACTTTCAGCGGCCATCAAGAGGCTGAGGTTCCGGAGGAGTATCATCAAAAAACCAGTTTGGCTTACCGGGTTTTCCAGGTTGATGCGGTATTACAATATATCCTGTCAAACCAGTTAATCAGTAATAAGCATATCATCGTATGCGGCCATTCCGAAGGATCGGACGTTGCGGCTAAGCTGGCTACCATCAATAAAGATATCAGTCACCTGGTATTTTTAAGCGGCGACGGCGCATCGCAGTTTTTTGAATATTTCCTTTACATCCGCAAACGGATAGAACGGGGAGAGTTAGCCTTTCGTGAAGGGCAATACGAGATTGAAGTACTTACCAAGCAATTTGCTGAAATTATGCAAAACCCGGCCTCAACAAGCAAGTTTTGGCAAGGACATACTTACCTGCGCTGGGCTACATTTACCGAGCCAGCGCTAAAAAATCTCTTACAGCTTAACATACCCATTTTTATGGCCATGGGATCAAAAGACAAGGTGGTACATGCCGAAGGTTTTGACCTGATCGTCAGCGAATTTCTGTTCAATAAAAAGACAAACCTTCACCATCAGATCTATGAGGGTGCCGATCATGGATTTAAAGAGAAAAGCGATACCGGGACAAGCATTGATCATATTCCTCCATTAATAGCCGATATAGTTACCTGGTTCAATCAAACGTTAGTATCTTCCTAATCCTGAACCAACCATGGCCAATTATCAATTTATCCGCGACCTTATATTAAGGATCCCGCTATTTAGCTTTGAGGATTACTCAGTCCCCAGCGTGCAGGAGATTGCCAATGATCCGCAGTTTCAATATGCCATCTATCTGTCCAACCCGGTATTATACCAGGTATTGCTCCATAAGCATTTCCATATCAGTTCCTTTAATGACAAGGAATTACTCAGCATCCAGAAATATATCAACCGCATGTGTTTCAGGCCCACTCCTTTTGGCTGCTTTGCATCGTCGATAGTTGTTGGCTGGGGTACGGATGATGAAATTATATTGAAAGATAAAGCGCATGACCGCGTTCAACTGCTTTTAGACCAGGAAGTTTCACTCTTGCTGGCCAAAAAGTTACTCCATGAGGTTCCATATCCCAGGCAATTATTTTTAAACCCCACTATTTATCGTTTTAACAAAAGCTACAGGTTTGTAAAAACTACTTATGAGGATGGGGTTTCGGCGCCATCTTATACGCTCGACTCTATTAAAATAAACAGGTATATAGATAATATAGTCAGGCTATTTAAAAAAGGCCCCCTTTCCGAAACCCAGCTGTTATCTATTTTAGAAACCAGATGGAAGTTTAGCAATGAGGAAGCCGCTGAATTTTTGAGCATGTTGCTCTCCAGTCAGATTTTAACTACACAGCTTGGGCCAAATTTAATAGGCGAAGATTATTTATACCGCTTAATCAACACGCCTTATGCAAGGGATAATCATCTCTCGCTTCAATTGAATGCCTTATATAAAAAATTAAATACGGTAAAACCCTTTGCACAGGAGTTGTTATTGAAACTTGATGATGAAATAAAACAGCTAACAACTGGCAGCGCAAAAAAAACTAACCTGAATTTTTACTCAAACCTGGAACGAAAAAAGCTGACCGGGAGTTTAAACGTAAAGTACCAGGAACAAATTTCGGCAGCCATATCTGCTTTACAAGTTTTAGTGCCCTATGCATTACCGCAACAGCTTAAAGATTTTATAACCGAATTCAAGACCCGGTTCGACAGGCAAAAAGTGCCCCTGCTACAGGCCCTTGACCCGGACGCCGGCATAGCCTATGGCAGTGCTTCCGGCTCAGCAAAGGAGGGGCTCCTGAGTCAGGTTAAATTTAACTCAGGCGTTAAAAACTCAACCGTAATAGAATGGACCATGGTTCACCAGGTGCTGCTTCAGCTTTGGACAAACAATACAAACCGTGGCACCTTTGAGCCTATCGAATTAAGCCCATCGCATTTAAGCAAGATCGATACTACGAGCACCCCATTACCGCCATCCATGATGGTGATGTTCCGGGAAACTGAGGGCCGGATTTTTATTGAAAATGCAGGGGGATGTTCGGGCACATCTATCATTGGTCGTTTTACCTTATTTAATGATGATGTGTTGGATTTGAGCAGACAAATAGCCCAAATTGAAGAACAGGCAAACCCGGATGTGATATTCGCCGATATCGGCATACTCTCCGATACCCATACCGATAACATCAACCGGCGGTACCCGGTTTACCAATATGAGATCCCCATTAATTCCGTACCGGTTCAACCCGCATCTCAGCAGATCAGGCTATCCGACCTGGTGGTATCCGTTGTAAATGACGAGCTGGTGCTGGAGTCTGTATCTCTGCAAAAAGTTGTACTTCCCCGGCTAAGTTCGGCTTATAATTACGCGCATAATCACTTAAGCATCTTTAAATTCCTGTGCGACCTTCAGTACCAGGGCATTCAAAATAACCTAAGTTTTGATCTGGAATATTATTTCCCCAACTTAAAGTTTTACCCAAGAGTAAGTATAGGCAACATTATCCTAAGCGCTGCCAAATGGTACTTAACTACCAACGATATCGATTATTTGAACAAGGCAACGGAAAAAGAAGGTTTAGAGAAAATGCAGGAAATAAAACAACTTGTTCAATTACCCGATCTGATCTGTTTAACCAGGGCCGATCAGCAACTCGTTTTTAACCTTACCCAAAAAGAAGAAGTATTGGTATTGTTAAACTGCATAACCGGCACCGAACAGGTTAAACTGCAGGAATATTTTTTACCTAAACCCATTCGGCCTACAGTAGCCATAGCAGGGAAGCCCATGATCAACCAGTTTATAACCTTCCTGTATCAAACAGATAATGTTTACACGGCTAAGTTATTTAAACCACAGCCTGCTCTTAGCAAAAAAATCAAAAGAGAATTTGTACCGGGAAGCGAGTGGCTCTATTTTAAAATTTATTGCAGCCCCCAGGTAGCTGATCACTTACTATCCGCTCAGATTTTACCGCTCATTACTGCTTTAGAAAAAAAGGAGATAAGTTCCTGGTTCTTTATCCGCTACCAGGAATCGGGCTATCACCTTCGGCTCCGTTTAAAAGTAAACCCAACGGACATTGGCCGGGTGATGGTTAAATTAAAAGACCAGTTAGCCGTAAGTCTGCAAACCAATGAGATCAGCAAATTACAAACAGACACATACATTAGGGAAATAGAGCGATACGGGGCCGATATCATACCACTCGTTGAGGATTTTTTTTGCGTGAGTAGTAAGCTGGTTATTCATTTTATAAAAGTCCGGGGCTTGGTTTACACCAGCCACAGCCTGGCAATCATTGATATTGATCGGCTAATGGCCCTGTTTATGCCATCTGTTACCGATCAAATATCATTTTTACAATTAGTTTCTGATAGTTTTTACCAGGAGTTTTCCGGTAATAAGGCTTTAAAGGTTGATCTGGATTTGAAATATAGGGAATTAAAAACCGAGATCCAATCCTTGCTCCATGATCAGTATTACTTTAAAACGCTAAAATTGAGTAAATACCATCAGGATTTTTTACATCAGGCAGGTCAGGTAGCTAAAGAATCTCTCGAATGTGGCGCAGAGCGAAGGGGGGCGCTGCTTGCCGATATGATCCACATGCACTTTAACCGTTTATTTACCGAAGACCAGCGGGAGCAGGAGTATATTATTTACTATTGTATGTTAAAATACAAACTATCGGTAAAAGCCCGGCATTAGGAAAAGGTGACGTTAGCGCTTTTTCAAAATATTCAGATCCAGTTTCTTAAAAAACAGATCCCTGTAGGTTGCTCCTAATTGAAGCACCTTTTTGTTCGTTAAAAAGATCTGGTTACCATTTATAAATTTGATCTTATTGGTATTTACAATAAATGATTTATGGATCCGGCTGAAGCTGCTTTCGGGTAGGTGTAACTCTATATCTTTTAGGGTTATATAGGCTTTGTAATCGGTATCGTTTAAGTATATGGTAATAAAATTATTGCTAGCCTCTATGTAAACAATACTTTCATGATCGATCTTTACTATTTTACCAAAATCACTTTTTATATAAAAAAAGCCTTGTTCGTGCTCACCCGCTTTTGAACTATCTTTCTCCTCCATACTCCCCATTACTTTTTTAATACAGGTTAAAAACCGGGGATATGAAATTGGTTTAAGTAAAAAGTCGAGCGCATTTTTTTCAAAAGCCTCCACTGCATGGTTAGCGTGCCCGGTAACAAATATGATTTTAATTTGGGGATCAAGCAGGGTCGATAGTTCCAGGCCATTCAGCATGGGCATATCTATATCCAGAAAAAGGATATCAGGCTTGTCTTTCCGCACAGCAGCCAAGCCCTCCATAGGGTTATTAGACGTTCCCAATAGTGTAAGGTCAGGTGTATTAGCGATATAATCTTTGAGTAAATCAATTGCGTGTGATTCATCATCAATTATAAAGCACTTTATTGTGTTCATGTAAATTTATATTTAAATCTATTGAAAATATGCCATCCCTGTTATTGATAGTTAAATCATACTGACGTTTGTATTGGTTCTCCAGCCGGTTTTTCACATTCACCAGGCCCAATTTATTATTATTATGTGGCATGGAATGGGTTCGCCCTATTTTATTGATGGTGTAAAAGCTTAGGCTGCCGTTGTCTAATCCCACATAAATTTGTACCGGAAAATCACGGTCTGATAAATTAGCATATTTAAATATATTTTCAACAAAAGTTAGCAGCACCAGCGGAATTATTTTAATCCCTTCAAAATCGCCTTTTAATATTAGCTCAATGCAAAGTTTATTATTAAACCTTATTTGATTTAGTTTGATCAGGTTTTCTATCGCCACCACCTCATCTTTTAAACTAACAGTTTCGTTACTGCCGGTTGATTTAAATGAATAATGGGTGATCTCTGACAAAAGCATAATAACCTCTGCCGCTTCTTCTGAGCTTTTGTATACCGTATTATAAATATAATTTAATGTGTTAAATAACAAGTGCGGGTTAATTTGAGCCCTAAGCAAGCTGTTATGTGTAGCCAGCAGATCTTTTTCAAGCAGTATCTTCCTGCTTTCAGACTTCATTCGCTCATTTTCAAGCTGGAGTATTTTCCTTTTATTATACACACTGTATAAAGCAAACCAATAGCATGTGCTCAGGCCGATAAAATATATGGCACGCCATACGCTGGCCACAAAAAAGAAATAAGGAACACGAATTGATCTTAAAACCTTTACATGGAACCAGCTTTCCAGCATATAGTTCAGCCCATAATTAAGTGCTAAATAGACAATTATCTCTAAAGGAAGCAAGATTAAAAATGATACGAACCAGTTATGTTTCTTCTCAGAAAAATTTCTTAGCAATACCATCGCATTATAATAAAACAGCGCGATGTTAAGTGGATAGTGCACTATTTGATCAAGCAAAGAGATCTCTCCCGATGATAATATTAATAATACGGAAAGCTCGTACACAATAAATGATCCCCAAAAAATCAAATGCCAGAAAATATGAATACCATGGGTATTATTCACCATGCGTTTAAACTTGTTTACCATCCATTTAAATCTGTTTGCACAATAAATTTCATATTATTTATAGTATACTCTAATTTAAATAAAAAAAGAACCTATGAAAAAGTCCCAAACCTTAAAAGCAATATTTGAAATTGAAACAGTTTTCAAATTTCAACCAGACTCAAAGGTCCTGCATCTAACTGAAACAACAACAGTGGTAACAACATCGTCAACGGCCACGATAACTTCTGTTCAATCTCTTGGTTTTCAGAGGTTACCTAATAGCTTAAGAATATAACTCATCCTTAACTATTGCCGATTAATGATTTATTGAACCGCTCAAAGTAAAAGGAAAAGAACGATATATGATTAACTCATACCTGACTAATAATACAACAATCAATGATGATCTAAACAGGTTAATGGTTGATAAAACAATCTGCCTGATATCGGTTATTCATTGCTTTTATATATACTTTATATATTATTAGGTTAACTAAGGGATATTTAAATAGTGACCGGTTTTAACATGTTAAGATAAATATTTTTTTATTAATAAAAA
>Ga0207671_10001790_pt1 | contig 24075 bp, 34 predicted proteins | sample KBSC24metaG_FD_184352 | JGI IMG/M metagenome (GOLD analysis project Ga0207671, IMG submission 184352) | Corn rhizosphere microbial communities from Kellogg Biological Station, Michigan, USA - KBS C2-4 metaG (SPAdes) (version 2) | ecosystem: Host-associated > Plants > Roots > Rhizosphere > Soil... | reverse complement strand
TCGCCAAGATTGAACGGTCGGCCCTCAGGCGAGATAGCCCAGAGAACGTAGGTCAGATACTCGCTACCAAAGCTGGTCGGCTTATCGAGGTTAGAGAATTCAGCCTCGATCGCAGTCGATCCGCGTTTGCTCTCGACCTCGGCCTCGCCTCTGGCCGACAGCATCAGCTCGGTGCCGGCGAAATCAAGCTTCGTGCTTCTACCGCGGTGCTGGTAATTCACAGCCTCAACTGTCCGGTTGATTGTCCGGACGCGGAATGCCGGAACACGATCTTCCTGGAGACCAGATGGCTGTGTTTGCGAATTGATCTGAACAAAACCTGTCACGCTAATTACTCCGGTTAATGCCAACGACAATGCGAGATTCACTAGTTTTCCTTGGGCAGTTGCCTGCCGTGTTGCGGTTTTTGTTGCGGTTAATTCAAGTGCTCGAAGATCACTCATCTCTGCCTGGGTCTTCCGGCCCGATACTGCGAAAGCAGTGCCGTAGTGCCGATGGCATTTACGCAGGGGCAGCAACATGGAGCTTATGCCGGTGCACCACTTCATCGACGAGGGGAATCTCGTGGAGAAGGGGTTGCGCGACTACTGGGGATACAACCCGCTGGGGTTCGGCGAGATCCCTGCGACCGAAGGCCAGCTCTATCCATTGGTCTGCCTCTCTTCGTTCCGCTTGGGTAGGTGGATGGACTTGAATGAGACCTGCCTGGTCGGGCAATCTCTGAAAGCTTTTCTCCTGTCCTAAGATCAGCACCAAGTTATTGCTGAGAGCGTCGGAGTGGAAGTTATTTTCAAACCGTAGGCCGGTGGCGTGAAACCAAAGCGGCCGCATCCACAACTCACACACGAGTTTCCATGTGCCTCTCGCTATCGAGCTCCATACTTTGAGGAACTCGACGACGCCATCGCTCCCGGTTTGATATTCGAGGTGAATCAATCCGGCGGTTCGATCAGGCATCAGCTCATCCCAACCTTGGATTACTGCGTATTCCAAGGCGCGATCGAGCGAAACGGATTGCATTGTTTGTGAATCAGCGATGGCCAGCAAATTTCCCCCTCTGCTTTCTTTTCCGGACTAGATTTCAAGTTGCGGCAATAGATCCGTCAGACCAACGAGAAGTGATAATGGGAGGCGGATTGTCTGTATGGTGGGATCGCTTTCGGTAGTCACGCGAACTGCCACCCAATTGCCGTCAATGAATGGATCGGAGGCTATTTCGAAATGTTCTCCGTATAGTGCCACGCGCTTGCCTGCAATGTAGCCGAGGTCCCTTAGCTTCTCGCAGCTCCTGAAATGTATCTGGTTGCTTTTGCTCGTACCATCGAAGATAGAGGAATGCGACAAAGGCCACCTCGGCGTGAGAAGTAGATGTGACCACCGTGCGCGGTCGCACTCGGTTTATGGATACTTAGTCAGACCGGATCCACGGCTTAATATCTGCTACGAAGCGCACTGACTTCTCATCTATATGTTCTGACTTTCGTCAGAAGATAGCTGACCCATATTGCTCACCATCACCGTTTTAGGCGCTGGCACGCTTGCCGCAAGGAAATAGAAGGCCCTTATAGGCGAGACTTGCAGTGTCGCCCTGCGGAAGTTCTATCGGGGAATCTGGGAAGTCGTTCAGTCCAAATCGTCTGCGCCTCTGAATTGTGGGAACGGGCCCGTGAAACCTCTCAGGGAACGCCAAGTCGTTTAGACAGAACGTGTCGCTTCCTCGAGTCCATTCAAATTGGGGAGTGGAGCATCCACCGGAGCGCCGGAGGAGCCACCCTCATCATTCATTCGTGCCATGGCCTCTTCGTCCAAGAGTCGCTCAGTGGAGGACATTAACGTCGAAGTGTCAGCCTTTCGCCAGCAGATTGTTAGTAACAGCGCACTCTCCTCGAGTGCTTCGACGTCATGCAGAACTCCGCAATCGAGTACCAGCAGATGCCCGGCACATAGATATATCTTTCGACTGGCGTCCAAATGTATTCGGGTCTGTCCCTTCAGCTGTTGTATGGAAACCCTGCCTTCTGCTCTGTGTTGGCGCATTCGTGAGCCGCCCTTCATGAGAATCAGAACGATTCTTAGATCTGGATATTTCGCAAGCGTTTTAGAACTCCGCCCCGTCTCACGCTGTAAGGAGTCTTCCTGCCGTAACTGGCACAGCTCTCCTTCCAGATCAATCTCCAGGATAGGTTCCGCCAGACCGGTCGTTCGTATCAATGCTTCTGTACCTGTGCTGGGTGGAAGAGCGCTGAAATCTGCAGCCATGATGTGCACCTTCGACTCAGCTCCTATTCGCTGTGTCAGAATTGCCTGCACTCACCGAGCAAGAGTTCCAGAGCATCAGGCCGCTGAGTAATGAGCCATCTCCATGATCGGCCTCCTGTTGGTGCAAAGCTGATCAACATTGCACAGCCTGCCCGGGACATCACCGGCTCCGGTTTCTTCCTGAACCACCTAAACGTTGAACACCTTTCCGCCGTTGCCTCGAGAGTTCTGAAGGGTCTAGCGATGAAACAGCTAACAGACAGTGGGCCAGATGAGCAATTGTGAACAGCTTTAGCTGCCTGTCAGCGCGCGATCATTATTGATCACGCTCGATCGCGAGATCTCCTAGTCGCAATAAGTTCAGCGCCATGAGGGAGGGAGCAATGCGTAGCTTTTGGGAACAAACTGGCATCTTGGGCCCGATCTATGGGTTACTGGGTAGAGGCTTCAATAACGACGATATTGCGGCGAGACTGAACATTACTCAGGAAAAGGTGGAAGGGTGCATTGCTCGGCTGCTCCATTTCTTGACGCTAAAGGATCGCCAAGATCTGGTTCTATACGCCTCCAGAGGGAGATGATCCTTCTTCCGCTCGGCGCCCCCGGGTTGTGCGTCCCAAGCCAACAAATTCCGGGAAGTGACAAGGCTGGCAAGAAGAACCGGCAGCAGCAGAACGATCTGCTCACGAGGCAGAACCAGGAACGCCAAAGCCATTCAGAGCACCTAGGGATGGCTCAGCGGGCGGTCAGCGATGCCAGGACGCAGCAGCTGGAGCAGAGGCACCAGCATCCTCCGGTAAGCTGACGAAAGAAGATGGCAAGCACTCGCCTGGAAGTACCACATTGCTTGATCCTCACTTGGACCCTAACTTGGGCCCAATGGCAAAAAGATCGAAAAGACGCTTCCTGTGTCGTTGGATTGCGCCCTGCTTTTCACCTGAATCGTTCCTCCGTGCTTGCCGACAATCTGGGAGCTTACCCAAAGGCCAAGACCAGTACCAGTATCCCCCTTCGTGCTGACAAATGGCTCAAAGAGCATTTTCCTGATTGCAGGCTGAATTCCGCATCCGCTATCCGCGAAGGTCAAACGGATGCCCGGGCGGGATCCATTGCTGCGTTCATGTGCATTGGCTGCACGAATCCTCAAAGTACCACCTCCCTGTAATGCATCCAGAGAATTCGAAATCAGATTTAAGATCACCTGGCGCAACTCTCCGCCCACGGCAACGATTGGGGCGCACTCTCTGAAATCCTTCTCAACTGCAACCCCTGCGTTTGTCAGCTTCCCACGGTAGAACAGGAGAGCGGAGTCCACGATATCCGTGATCTGCACGACGGAGGGCCTGCTCTGCTCCCTGTAAAACCTGAGTGTCTGGGTCACGATCTCAGAAATGCGCGCTAACTCCCCGGCTGCAATATCTCTGTGAGCTTTTGCTTCTTCCAGTGAAGTTGAAGTGCCGATCAAGTAAAGCAGATTGGTGACAGAAGCGAGCGGATTGTTAATCTCATGCGAAATGCTAGCCGCGAGGCGCCCTGCCACCAACAGTTTCTCCGACTTTCGAAGTGCCTCATCAGCCGCGCGGCTCCGGGATAGAAAGTCTCTGACCTGGTACTGCCGGATCCGCGCCCTAAGCGCGGCCTGGACAGTGCTAAGAAATGTCTCAGGCCGAACTGGCCGCTCAAGCAACACCAGATTTCCGAGCGGCTCCAGCACGCGACTCCTCTTTTGATTCTCCTGATCGACCTCTCCCCGGACGGTAAGGAGAATAAGAGGAATGTCTGACCACGAAGGTTGTTGAGCAATCTGCACTGACCATTCGTCAATGTCAGACAGCTTGAAGGCTTCTTCCGCCAGAATCACTGCGCCTGCGCCGAGGCTGAGTTCGAGTCGGGCCAACTCAGGGGTCGCAAACATGACACAATCGAGGGCTCTGCTCCTGAGAAGGTTACAAATGAGCACACCATCTCGCCCAGTGGGGGCAACGACCAGAACGCGAAGTTCCTGTTCCGCGCCCGTCATACCGCAGCAGGGAGATCTTCTATGGGTTGTGGTATCTGAAGACTCTCCATAGCACCGCGGTAAGTAGGTGCGCCAGTCAAAACGCCATCGAACTCGGTGAGTATCCTGCCAACTGCGATCGTACCCTTCTTCATGACCAATTCGCGGATGGTGCGTTCATGCTCCCCGCTGCGCTTCTTGATTACGGAAAGAGCTTGGCGTACCTCGCCGGCCGCTTCGAAGTAACGAAACAGAAGTACGGTGTCGGCCAAATAGCTCACATCGACCGGCGTATCGATGTTGGTTCCGACGAAACCGTGCTGCGCAACGGTCATCAACGTCGCCACCCCTTTCTGGCTCAGGTACGCGAGCAATTCGTGTAGCTGCATCGCCAGAAATCGCTCTCCAGGCATCGCATTGAGAAAGCCGTTCAGGCTATCAATGATCAAAAGCTTAAGATCGTGCTTGTCGACGAGCTGCCTGACCTCGTGGACAAACTGCCCAGGCGAGAGCTCAGCAGCATTGACCTGGCGGAGGGACATCTTTCCGGATTTGACATGCTTCTCAATGTCAAGTCCCAACCCCTTCCCACGAATCAGCAGAGTAGCTAAAGACTCGTCGAAGGCGAAAAGTGCAGCGGTTCCACCGGACTCAACGGCGGATACGGCGCAACGGACAGCGATGGTGGATTTGCCGCATCCTGCGGGTCCAAGAAGAAGCGTGCTGGTGCCGCTATCAATACCGCCCCCGAGCAAATCATCCAGGGCTTCAATGCCGCTTCTCAAGTGCGTTGGATGTACGGCGAGAAGGTGCTCGGCTGCAATGAGGCGCGGATAAAGATCCACACCACCGCGGTTGATGCTGTAGTCATGGAAGCCCTCGCGGAAGCTTGAGCCGCGCAACTTCTTTATCGCCATTCTGCGTCGTTTGACCCCGTACTCCCTCTCTGCGCTTTCCAATAGAATCACCCCATGAGCAATGCTCTGAAGTTGCAAGTCATGGCGTTCAGAGGTGCGATCATCCAGCAATAGGACGGTGCATTTGCGCCCTGAAAAATACTGCTTTAGTCCAAGGATCTGTCTACGATAACGTAGCGAGTCACGTGCAAGGAGACGGACTTCTGAGAGGGAATCGATGACCACTCGAGCCGGTTGCAGTCTTTCCACCTCTGCAAGCAGAGCATTGGTCGTATCGGCGAGTTCAACCTCGGTAGGATTGAACACTGTGTACTGAGCTTCGGGCTTCAGATCACTCTCGTCCGCCGCCAGCTCAAAGACATCAATGCCATCGATAGACCAGCCATGTGACTCCGCAATTTCAAGAAGCTCTTCCTTCGATTCGGAGAGCGAGACATAGAGACATTTTTGACCGCACCGAACACCTTCCATCAGGAATTGCATGGCGAGTGTGGTCTTTCCTGTCCCGGGGTCGCCTTCAATGAGATAAAGGTGGTTGCGCGCCAGACCGCCACCGAGCACATCGTCGAGTCCTGCTATTCCCGTGGCGAACAATTCAATTGGAGCGCCCTTCCTCGGTCCCTGATTTGCGGAATCGAGTCCCGATTCCGGGATCGAATTGCTCTGGGCAGTCTTTATATCCACGAAGTACCTCCGAACACGTGTGCCGGCAAGAGCTCTGAATCCCGTGCGCTATCCGATTGCGAATTTCTTCAGAAATCGCGGGTGCTCTCGACTTCACTCTTGGGGCTAACTGCGGGCAGCTTCGCCTTTAGCCCAGTGAATGGCAAGCTCCTAGTTAGAGCGTGCGCTTCACAGACATCTTCTTCTGTGCTCTTTTGCTCAGGTGTGACAGCCTCTCGAAGTTCATCAACGTTTAGGCACCGAGCAACGGCGGTGGCTGACCTAAGTGCCTCATTACGAAAGGCGAAATAAGCACTCATCTCGCTCCGACCAGCGGTGATGGTACCTTTCCTCGCATCAGATCTGCATGCCCCGCAAGGCCTAGGTGTCCGAACAGGATGCCCAGTTCGTCAGTGAGCAGTATTGACCAGTAAGAAGAGCGTCACGATGCAATACTGCCGTTAAAAGAGGCCCGCTTACACTCTTCCGCAATGTTTCCGCCACTAAGGCGTCGAACGCCACAATGCTTACCGCTCTTCGTACTACTCCTACCTCAATCACCTCTTTTAATTGGGCTCACTGGAAGGTGAGCCTAAGCACCCTGATTTTCTGCTTTTGAGCATGGACTCTAAAGAGCAATAGAGAACAGATTGCGGAGCCGTTCTCTGAGAGGATCGTGATCATGGAGTCGTGTGACGACGGGACCATCTGGCCCCCGCTCCTGACTTCCGGAGAGCAAGGTTTGCCGGTAGAGGTGAACCATGGAAAAGATTCCAGTTAAGGCTGTTCTTCTGATCGAAGAAGTATGCAAGCCAACCAGCCCGACTCCCGTAATGTTCAAAAAACTGGGTTCAACACCTTTTCGGGTGGCACAAGTTGAATCCATTGGTGATGCCGAGAAGTATTTAGTAAACAATTCACTCGACATCATTCTGCTCGACCTGGGCTTGACGGGTGTGGACGGACTAGACGCGATGAGACGGCTTCAAACAATTGTGTCCGAAGTCCCGATTGTGCTGCTATGCGAAGCCGAAGACGAATCAATTGCTGCTCAAGCGATTCAAGAAGGTGCTCAAGACTACCTCATCAAGGGCCAGATCGATGCTGGCGAATTGAAACGAGCCCTGCTCAATGCATCGAAACGCAAAATCATCGAGGGAATCAAGTCCATTGAGAAGGACCGCGCGCAGTTCACGCTCGACTCCATCGGTGATGCCGTGATATGCACGGACACATCGGGTACGATCACATTCTTGAATCCCGTCGCGGAGAGGATGACGGGCTGGGGACGCGAGGATGCGACCGGACAGAAGATGGCAGATTGCGTTCGCATAGTAGATGCGAGTACAAGGAAAACAATCCTGGATCCGATGGCAAAGGCAGCTTCTCAGAACCGGGCCGGAAGCTTGCCATCGAACTGTGTCCTCATCGGCCGCGACGGGCACGAGATCAACATCGAAGACTCTGTCGCCCCCATTCGTGATGGTGAAGGGGCGGTGACCGGGGCGGTCATCGTGTTCCGCGATGTGAGTGCGACGCGAGCACTAGAAAGAGAATTAACTGACTCAGCGCAGCACGACTTTCTCACCGGGTTGCCGAATCGGATGCTGCTGAACGATCGAATTGGCCAGGCGATCTCCCTTGCGCATCGCCAAAGATGCCATGCCGCAGTAGTATTCCTCGATCTCGATGGGTTCAAACACATTAACGATTCCCTCGGGCATCTCATCGGCGACAAGGTCCTGCAATCTGTCGCCAAGCGGCTGCTAGAATGCGTGCGTGCTCCGGATACGGTGGTACGTCAGGGTGGAGATGAGTTCATCGTGCTGCTACAGGAACTCAAGCATCCCCAAGACGCGATCTTTACCGTGAAAAGGCTATTGAAGACGGTAGCAGACGTGCACGCCATCGACTCGCATGAGATTCGCATTACAACCAGCATTGGCGTGAGCATTTATCCCGACAATGGGCTTGATGCTGAGACGTTGATCAAGAACGCTGACGTCGCGATGTATTACGCTAAGAAGAGCGGCAGTCGAAGCTACACGTTTTTTAGACCGGAAATGGGGCTCGCAGAGGACCAATTCGTTTCAAAGAGCCACGACCTGTGGCACACCCTCGACTGGTACGAACTCAAGACCGGATCGACTCCAACGACTCGGTCTGACGGTAACCGCGTCGGAGAAGCTCGTCCGGTTCCTGCTGGACCAGGGTGCCGTGGCCCAGCAGACGAAACGCGAAACACGTCTATTCTGCGGGCTCACTCATACCGAGATTGGTGAGTGTATCGGCGTCGCCCGCGAAACTGTCACTCGACTTTTTAGCGACTTCAGGTCCCGGGAGTTGCTCGAATCACGAGGATCGACATTGATCATTTCTGATCGCAAAGCGTTGGAAGCTTATGCCGGAATTCAGTAGAGGACAATTGCATCTCATCTTGGTTCCGCAGTTAGATGCACCGAGGACTTGGCGGCAATGCGAGGAACGATGTAGCACACAAACAAGAATGCAAATAGAAACCATTGAAGTTCAGATCCGGAGGACCTGAAGGTGTCGAAATGCGGCCAAGGGGCAGGAGATTCGGCAAATGCCTGACTAGCATCAATTCAATCAACGCCTCACCGCATACCACTAAGGTTGGCTGCAAGAAATGGTAACTTGCGTGCTTGCATCACCTAGGGAACGTCCAGTTCCGTGCACACACCTTATGAGCAAAAGAGGCCAGACGCCTGGCGCGGACGATGCGATCCTTGATTATGGCCAAAAAACGCCAAAGTACGTTCGATCCTGACAAGTACCTCTCGACTATCGGACCGGGACGAACCACCATCCGGGTGCCTGCGAAGCAAACCTTTTCATCACAGGGCGATCCGGCCGACTGTCTCTTCTACCTAAGAACCGGTCGGGCCAAGCTCACCATTGTTTCCGAAGCTGGTAAAGAAGCAACGGTTACTCTTATGGCCGCCGGCGACTTCTTCGGTGAAGAATGCATGGTTGGGCCAAGCGAGCACCGGAGTACCAGCGCTGTAGCCATTTCAAATTGTGTCGTGCTTAAGATTGCTTCCGCGGAGCTAACTCGCGTCATGCGCGAGCAAAACACATTCTCCGACAAGTTCATCAAGTTCATTGTGCGCCGAGGCTCGCGAACTCAGGCTGATCTCATCGATCAATTGTTTAACAACAGTGAAAGACGCCTTGCACGAACACTTCTCCTGATGGCGGAGTACGGCAATGCGGACGGACCCCTGAAACAGATTCCCCGGATAACGCAGGAAGCGCTAGCCGAGATGATTGGAACCACACGTTCACGTGTGAGCTTCTTTATGAACCGGTTCAGAAGCCTCGGCTACGTTACCTACAACGGCCGCATACAGGTTCACAAGACGCTGCTCAGCATGGTTCTGCACGATAAGTTGCCGGAGCAAAATGCATCTCGGCCTAAACTTCTCGATCCCCCGCCCGGTCGCGCTCGAACGGCTAGGCGAGCCAAGTTCTCTGCTGCGGCTTCAGGATCTAGCAATTGAACTCAATGTGCCGTTTTGACCAACATTCCGGATGGAGAACGCCTAGAGTGTAGCAAATTCACAAAGAAACAGTACGAGGTACGTGAGCACGATGAACAACTGCATTGACCAATCGCATGACGAGCCGATTGTTGATTCCCGCGCGAATCTCTTTTTCTTCCTTCAGAGGCTGGCCAAAGAAACACAGGCGCGTGCCACCACACTGAAGAATGCCGAACCTACAATCCCAGACGAGCAGCTTGCGGCGTACAAGAGGAACAACGGGGCAATCTAGCCCGAAGCTCCCCTCCTCTGCCGCCCCTCGGTAGAGGAAAAGGCCGCGCACCTCGCGCGGCCCTTCATTTCTAACTGCTGCCTTGGTTTCTGGGCACGCCTCGCTAACCAAGTTGACGCTCACCGGTCCCGGTATTCTGGAATAAATAATCTGACACTCCTGGCATTCGTGAATGACATGACCTCCGGGAGCGAGCCGGATTCTACGGCAGCCTTTATACGTGCAATTCGTCCGATATCGCCGTGAGCAAAAGTGACCAGCACTTGGGCAACGCACATTGTTATGCTTTGATGAGAGGCTACTACCTTCTTCTCCAGTCGATACTGCCGCTCAGCATCTTCAAATGTCCCCCTCAACAGTGCATCCTTCTGAACATTGACTCTGAACGGGCTAGGGCTAATCCCGGAGCTTGTCTTTGGGAATGAGCAAAAGACGACAGATTAGAGCGCCTCTCTTCATGTGCAAGTTAGGACGGGAAGAAGGAGGCACGCCGGCACGGTCGTTCGGAGTTGCATATGGGCAGCCCAAAGAATCCGATGAACTTACTCCGCCGCAGCTTCAATCAATGGAGCGAACACGATGCGCCTCGGCTGGGCGCCGCCCTTGCATTTTATGCGATTCTTTCGATCTCACCTCTCGTTATCCTCTCGATGGCAATAATCTCCTCCGTTGTCGACCGCTCTCAGGCACAGGCTCAGTTACTCGACCAGGTTCAGACTTTGGTTGGACCTGAGGGGCGAGGCACGGTGCAGACGCTGCTAGTGGCCGGGCAAAAGAGATCTTCCGGATTCTTTGCTCCTATCGCTGGATTTGCCATTCTGCTATTCGGAGCCTCTGGAGTGTTCGGGGAATTGCGTTCGGCGTTGAATACAATCTGGGAGACAAAGTCCCAAGACAGCTTAGGGGTATTAGGCATTCTCCGCAAGCGTGTCTTCTCTATTGGAATGGTCTTCAGTGTCGGGTTCCTGCTCATCATTTCTTTGTTGGTCAGCACTGCGCTTGCTGCTCTCACAACATTCCTGCGTCACATGATGCCGTTGCCACATCTCCTCATGACGATGATCGACTTTCTTATCTCGTTTCTGGCCATTGCAGTGCTCTTTGGATTGATCTTGAAGTACGTGCCCGAGGCAACGATAAAGTGGAAGGAAGTTCGAATCGGAGCTCTGTTTACGGCCTTGCTGTTTACGATAGGCAAGTCCCTTCTCGGACTCTACCTGGGACAGGCGGCTCCGGGCTTCGCTTTCGGAGCGGCGGGTTCACTAGTAGTGATGGTGATTTGGATCTACTACTCAGCTCAAATCTTCTTCTTCGGCGCAGAATTTACTCACGTATATGCGCTGGCCGAGGCGGAGTGCGGCCCCTAGATCCTTCCGACAAGATTGCACAGGTCCAGTCTGCGTGCTCGGCAGCAGGATTGTCGGGTCAACAAAGTCGCTGCGATCCAGTCATTGCAGCAAATCAATTGAGCGGACTGAGCGAGCGAGCCTCACTGACCTGTTCGAAAATGTCCAATAAAGAATTCGATAATTGCGCGACATCGGAAAAGGCTGCCGAAGAGGTTCGAAGCACAACCCAAAATGCGGCAACCTCCGAGTAGGCATTGATCTTCTCTTCGGGAGAGCCCGGGAGGCGGGTCAGTCTCGCTCGAATGCTCGTTTCCATTCGTACCGCTTGGGGGCCTGGTGGTTCATACCAGCCCATCTAAGGCGCTCTTCAAACGCGCACTGACTCGAGAGTTGGGCTGCCTCTTTTGAGGTTCCGACTCCTCTGTCCAAAATCTGGGCCTCAGCACTGATGATTGACCAAGCCCAGACGCTCTGGCTATAAACAACCCGAAGCTCAATGATGCCGCTGGATAGAGCGACAGCGCAACTATACGTCATAGAAAGATCGGGACCACTGTTGGGGTAGCTTCAATCGAGCACAGCTTGAAAGCTCCCTATGAAGCTGAGGCCACGCAAACAGCGACATCGGGTCTGCCTCACACCTGCCGATCGGCTTTCGATCACGCGAACTGGAGTACGATGCTTCTAGGCTCGGGGTCTCGCGCTCTGATCTCACCGATCAGCTCTTCAAGTTTGACATTCTCTTCCGGAAAGCCGTGTCGGATGTATAGGTACGACTGGTGCCACTCGGGCCCATGTAGGCCCGTGCCAATCAAGTCAAATGCCAGCAATTGGACCGGATTACTTTGCTGCCGATACTTCGTCATCCAAGTGAAAGACGTTTGTGGAGATGATTGTCCGCAGCTTTTCATACTGCTCGAAGGTGGTGCCGAGTTCCATGTCGGGGTGGGTCTTTCTGAACGAGTTGGCAAAATCACCGGAGGGCTGGAATATCTCTTTCCAGCTTGGGACGATGTCGACCGTTACGGCTTGGAAGGGCGTATTTGCACCGGAGGGGAATACCCGCTCGTTGAGCGACCAGCCGGTTCTAGAGCCATCCTTTGCCAACCCTTCTGCAAACGGCACCCAGACCTTTTTCTCGTAGGCCAAGTAGTCGTCCATGTTCGTCACTTTCATGTAGTTGACGATGAAGTAGTCGCCTTTTTTGGGTGAGCCAACGGCTGCGATGGTACGGAACATGTCGTTGGAGATGAGGGTAACCATGGAGTTGCGCTTCTCAACGAATTCCTGGGCGGTGGCGGAGATGCCTGCCTGCTTGAGGGCGGCAACGAGGTCGTCTCGCTCCATGGGCGGGCTTGGAAGTCCGGAATAGATGCTGACCATGATGTAGTCGCATTGCGCGGACTCGCCCTGAGGAATGACGGAACTGAGCAGATACCATTTGGAGACGGCGCCGCTGTTCGCACGGGACTGCGCGTACTTGTGCATATCGCCCGCGGCCCACTCCGTGAATTCGTGCGCCATCCCGGACTTGAGCTTGACGCAGGCCACTCGGTGGAAGCCGGTGGCAGCCTCTTGGGCGCAGAGAGTCACTGCAGACGCGGCGATCACCGCGCAAAGGATCAGTCGGGAGATTCTCATTCTTGTCTTCTTTCAAAGGTCTCGGGGAAAAACCGACAGGTAGGTGGGAACGGCGTTTCCTGTCGCGGGGCCAGAAGTTAACCATACTCCCCGAGTGCAGCGTTGTGGGAATTATCTCGGAATTAATCAAGAGTCCGCTCGCGTTGTACTACAACCAAGAACACCACCGCAACGACAGTAGACATTGGGAGTGCCTCTTCCGCATGCCCGAACTATGTCCTTCGCAGTGACTGACTTCGAAGTTTCCTGAAATGTGCACAAGTCTTGGGGGTAAACCGGCGACTCCGTCGAAAGTCGCCGTCGAAGTGGCAGACGTTCATCCATTTGGGTGCACCGGGGGCCCAAGCATAATTCGGAAGTTGGCAACTTCTTGCCGCGTTTCGAAATAGGTACTGAAGAGTCGCTATGGCCCAAATCGGCCGAACGACTTCACTGTCGCCGCAAAGCAGCAACCTAGTGACCATCCGTTCTGATTCCCTTCCCCACAGTTCTTCCTAGAAAGATTGGACCTCCTGCATCCGCGGGGCGGAGGTGAGCATGCAAAACGGAAGCGTGATACGAAGAGTTCGCAAGAAGCATTCTAACATTTGGCAGGTTCGCTGGTGGGAGACGACAGCGGAAGGAAACCAAATTTATAGGCGTAGAGAAGAACTGGCATACTCGCGGTATATCTTCTCAATGGCGTTGATCGGAGGTAAGCGTCCGTCCTTCCCCTTCTGGCGACGGAGTGCGTTGCGCGTGAAGATCGGCACATGGCCGATCGTTTGGAAGTGAGTGCGCGTCGTGTTCGTCGTTGGCCCGATTTCAGAGAAGCTGAAGATCGTACGGGAGTCATTGCAGCCTGGCGTCAGCGTGGCTGAAGTAGCGCGAGCGAACGGCGTGAACGCGAACCAGGTGTTCACATGGCGCCGAGCCTTCGAGCGCGGAGAACTGAGCGAGCCGGGCGTAGCGCTGATTCCGGTTACTGTGGCCAACTCGGAAGATGAGAAGCGAGCGTCAGAAGTAGTTGCACCGTCTAGTGGCGGTGCGATTCACATCGAGCTACCTGGCCGAGCAGTGATCAGGGTGGAACGCGGAGCTGATGCGGTTCTGTTGCGTTCGATTCTGGAGACCCTTGGCCAGTGATCCAGCTTCCGGTCGGGACCAAGGTCTGGATTGCAGCCGGAATGACGGATCTGCGTCGCGGTTTCGATGGGCTGAGCGCGCCGGTTCAGAACGTCCTTCATGAACAGCCCTTCTCCGGACATGTCTTTGTGTTCGTGGAAGACGCGGCGACATCGTGAAGCTTCTTTGGTGGGATGGAGATGGACTCTGTCTGTTAATCTTCATAGTCATGGAAACAGTGCTGACGGGATGGAGACCGAGCGCGAGATGCTGGAGGGTTTTTCCGCCGAAGACGGCGTTCCAATTTGGCCAGGGACGGGGGTTGAACCGATCGGCGGTATTGACCTGACGCAAGTTACTGGCTTCTATGGAAGCCACTTTCGCCCAATCTCCACACGCCAGGCACACACAAATTTGTTGAACCAATGAAAACTGATTGGGTCGGTTCGGCTATCGCGTAACTCCAAGGCGCTCGATTCCCTCGATAGACAAGCTGTCCTCATCCCTTAATCTCAAGAGTCCAGATCTCAATAGCAAGTACTGTTTGCCGTTGGGAAGCTCCGCGACGAAAACCTCAGTATCAGAATTTGGCTGAAGAACGTCCACCCGAATGCCCACGCTGGCCAATTGCGACATAATTCGCGTAAGTTCACTATGCACTAAACTCCAGTGGCCATGAAATGGCCGAATTGAGAAAAGGGGGTCGCCCCGCCCTCTCTCATGCTTCATGCTACGCGCTCTGATCTAAGGAGTCATATGCTCTTTGGCGTACCCGATGAAGAGTGCGACGGCATCGCATACAGGCAAGAGTGGAATGAAAGGCAGCATGACTGCGCATGTAGGTGTCACTGCCCCTTGGAGAGTAACGACGAAGTCGTAAGCGGAAGACGGTCGAGAAGGGGACATACCGTCCGCGTCACCGATCAAGGCTGAAGGGGTCGCCACTCTCACTTCCGCCTTTTCCGACCATCGTGCATATTGTTGAGGCCTCGCGCGATCACGTATCCGCAGCCGACTAGCGAGGCCAATTGCGTCATCTGCAACTTTTCCCTGAAAGCGTCAGTTGAAAACCTGAAAGCCGAAGCTGCCGGAAAAGGCCACCTAGGAACGGCTGCGAGGCAGGCACCAGGCCCCAGCGACATGTCATTGACGCTGGGGCGCGGTTGCATAGCAGGAATGTTGCCGGGGGAACCCCGGATTCAGTTCCGCTCTCGAGTGTTCATCGGGTGATCTTGAAAACGACTCCGCAGCTGCTGCCGCCGGCGATGGTGGTGCAATTGAAGTCGCCTCCCACGCCCGTCGTTCCGTATAACGCCGGTTGGCTCGGATCGAGCAGCAGCGACGATAACGGCTGATAACCGTCATTCCCGTTGAAGCTGTGCAATACCCTCTCCTGCCACGTTCCTGCGGCGGTAGGCGAGAGCGAAAATACAACACCGCAGCCCTGGTTGTAGCACTGGCTTGTCGCGGTCCCACCGCTTGAAGCCGTGCCATACAAGTTGCCGGAGGCGTCGCGGGTCACGCCAGCGCCGGGCGCTCCACCATCGCTGCCACCTGTGAACGAATACAGCACCTTGTACTCGCCGGAACTGGTCAGTTCGAAGACGGTTCCCTGATTATGTGCGCCGCCGCTCCCCGTGGTGCCATAAAGGTTTCCGGCGGCATCAATCGCGTGCAGTGAAGGCCCTGAGCCATCCGGACCGACGAATACGTGGATGACCGAGTAGGTACCTTTAGCGTCGATCTTGTATAGCACGCCGCACCCGCCGTTCACCGTGCAAGTCATGTTGCCCCCGCCGGCGGCGCCGTAGAGGTTACCGCTGCTGTCGCGCACGAACGAAGAGGACTGAGCACCGTCCGCGCCGCCCACGAATTTGTACAGGTCCGTCTCGGCGCCTGCACTCACCTGGAATACCACGCCGCTGTTGAAAGGCGCGCCGCCGCTTGTGGCGAGACCATAGTACGTGCTGCCGGAAGGAATAAGCTGCCCAGGTTGCGCGGCGCTGGAGCCTCCCTCGAAGTTATAGACAACGTTGTAAGCGCCCTTCGGCGCAACTTTGAAGATGTTGCCGAAGCTGTTGGAAAAGTCCCCCTGCGCGGTGCCGTAGACACTGCCATCGGAATTCAGCACAACGCCGCTGTTGGGGTTCTCCCCATCGGCGTTTCCGGCAAAGCTGTGCAGGACAAACTCCTTACTGCCCGCCGGTTGAATCTTGTACACCGTGCCCAGCCCGACCGAGCCTCCGAACATGGTGGTGCCCCAAAGATTCCCGTTGGAGTCCTGGGTCAGTTGTCCACCCGGCGTCGCGCCGTCAACGCCGTGAAATACGTGAACGAGTGTGAAGGTCTGGGCCGACGCCAGTGTTAAGCAGCCAGCCAGTAACGATAGCGGAAGAATACGATCGATTCGCATCAGAGTCTCCAATGGCTCGTCAGGGAAGTGTGACGGAATAGACCACGCCGCAGCAGTCAAAACCACCTTGGACGGTGGTGCCGTAGAGCGCAGTAGCAGCCGGATTCAGGACCAGGGAAGAAGCGGGTCCTTGCCCATCGAACGAGCCCTGGAAGGAATACAACAGCGTCTCGTTTCCAGAGGTGTCGATTTTGTACACGACGCCGGAGCCCGGCACACCATTGCTCCCCCCGTGGAGAGTTGTGCCGTAAATATTGCCGGCCTTGTCAAGAAGCACCCCTCCCGTTGGATAAGAGCCATCCGGATTTCCGCCAAAGCTATGGAGCACGGCCTCCGCACTTGCTGAGCTCAGCCGGAAGACAGTGCCATTGTTCGACAATCCGCCCTCCGCAGTCGTACCGTAGATGTCCTTCCCGCTGAAGACGAGCTGGCCTTGGGGATAAGCTCCATCGGGCATGCCCGCGAAGCTGTAGAGAACACTCTCCGTGCCGCTGCCCAGGTCGAGCTCGAACACGGCGCCTCGATTCGCAGCTCCCCCGTATTGCGTGGTTCCGTAAAGATTGCCGTCCGGTCCAAGTGTGAGCGTGGCGTTCGGGTGGCTTCCGTGAGCGCTGTCAACAAAGCTGTAGAGACTCGAGAATGCGCCGGTGGAACTGACTTGGAACACTGTGCCCAGTCCTGCTGAGCCGCCCACGTATGTGGTTCCATACAGGTTGCCCTTCTTGTCGATGACCAGGCCGCCGTTCGGCACTCCCCCGTCAGCGCCTCCGGTGAACGACTGCAGAATTTTCTCCCCGCCCGCCGGTCCGATCACGAACACAGTGCCGTAACCATTCGTGCCGCCATAGGCAGTTGTGCCGTATAAGTTGCCGCTTGAGTCACTCACTACGCCTCCAACAAGCCCTGCCCCGTCGGGCTGTCCGTTGAACGAGTAGAGCGGAGTTTCATTCCCCGCTGTATCGATTTTGTAAACGACCCCGCACCCGGCATAGTTACAGATGCCATTGGAGTCAAAGTTTCCGCCCGCATACGTGGTGCCGTAAAGATTGCCGTCCCTATCAAGAATCGGCGCCGATCGCGGATGGCGGCCGTCCTGACTGCCCATGAAGTTGTAAAGATCGTTGAAGGTCTGTGCAGAGGCGAACGGAGCCACTGCGAGCACGGCAAGGACAGTAAGTCCTTGGGACTTCGTAAATCTCATGATTGAACTCCAGGCCAGGCAGCAGAAGAAGGGAGGTCGTGGCCAGTACACCCAGGAACTGCCCGGTGCTGATGTAGATGGGAAGGTGGGATTTCTTAGTTGCTTCCGTGGTCAGATCGCGCCGTTACAGTGCGATCAATTATTCATTCCAGCGCCAAGGCTGGACGTGTGATCTGACGACAAATCGCCGAATCACTCGCTGAGAATCGTCCCGTCCGGGATGAGGTTGCTCTCAATCAGCGGTAAACCCCGCAAGCAAGTAATGCCCTATCGATTCGCATCGCTGTTGACCGGGATTCTTTTTGGAGCCTTTCCGACCTTGCGCCTGTCGCGTTCGGCGCCCGCCTCCGCACTTCGCGGAAGTTCGAGAAATGTGGCCGGCGGAAATGCACAGCAGCGCCTGCACAATGGCCTGGTCGTGACGCAAACTTCGATTGGCAAGGTGCTCTTGATCGGTGCGGGCTTATTAATGCGGAGCTTCCTACATATTCTGAGTGTTGATCCGGTGTTAGATCCGAAACATCTTCTCACCTGCCGTGCAGGAGTGCCCTTCAACCCAGTTGACCACGATCTGCCCTACCGGTTCTACGAGCAGTTGCTCGAGCGGGTTTCGGCCTTGCCCGGAGCCGAAACCGCTTCAGCAGGTTGGCCCCTACCAATGAGCAACAACGGTGCGACAGTTTGCCGAGTGTGAGGTCGTGAATGCAATAGCGACCTGCTTCGTCAGTGATCGAGAGGGAACGCCGCCGCTATGCCCGCCAGGCGAATGTAACATTGCGGAGACACGCACATGCGAGGCCGGTTTGCCGCTCTCCATCGAGAACCAAACCGCAGATACTGCCGCTCACGTTTTCACTTGGTTGGCCTGCGAGGACGCGGGCTGTGACAATCAGGAGGAGAAATGCAATTCGCATCGCGCACCAGCAAAAAGGCTAGCAGAGGCACCTAATTTTCGTGTTCCGAGTGGAACACCGACAACTCGGACATAACCAGCTCCTTGGTTGAAATTGGACGAGCCGGAATGACCGATGGCCCTCTCTCGCACTAGCACGTAGGCACAACTCAGCACTTTGGTCACGGAACAAACTTCGGGGAGCTGAAATCGATAGACGAGTCGATGAGCGAACGAGAAAGTACGCCAGAGTCAACGAGGAGCGGAGGCTCCAGGCTGACCTGTTACAGCACCTTCCTGTCTCTGCCTGGACCCTTAAGCCGGATGGAACACCGGATTTCGTGAATCAAGTCTGGCTCGAGTTTTCCGGTCAGACTCTCAACTTTGTGCGATCGCGTCCTGAACCTTGGATGATTGTTGTCCATCCCGATGACCGCGAAGAAGCATCGAGGCGCTTTGGGACGGAGTCCGCTCGGGACGGGGCTTTGTCATCGAGACCCGTTCTCTTCGCGCGCATGACAAGACCTACCGACGGCATCTCCAGCAGGCCGTTTGCCTTACGCGATTCAGAAGGACGAGTTCTCAGATTTGTGGGCACAACCACCGACATCGACGACCTGGGGCAGCCGAAGAAGCTCTGCAGCGCAAGGAGGCACAGCGCCGGATAGCAGACGAGGCCCTCCGCAAGCTCCGATCAGAACTCGGCCCTGTCGCATTTTCATGCCGCTCTTCTTGCTGCACATCGATGTGCAGCCACTAGACCGAAGTGCACCGGGTGGGAATCTCCATGCTTTCACAACGTGTCGTACTTCTACAAGCGACTCTTCCTAGCAACTTTCCGGCACCTTCACCCGCTGACCAATCCACGATAAACTGAGTCAAAAATCGGTACCGCTACCGAGTGGCCGTGCGGACGATAGACGCTGCGACATATGCAAAAAACGAGTCAGCCGTCAAAAAGAGTAGCCACCGTACCCAACTGGGCCATTGAACACGAGTTCTGAAAAAGATTGAGAGGCATAGCGCCCCAAGGATCAGACACAACAAACGGAGAATTGTTTCTGCACGAAATACCGCGATCCCGAAAACTGCGGAAGTCAAGCCTAGAATACCGAGAGTGTCAGGAAATCCAGAGTTATTCATAAGAGAAATCGTCTCCGGGTCACGTTCGCTGGGAGGGTTAGTGTCACCCACGCGAGGGTAACTTGGATTGCCGATCGAGGGGAGACATTGCCACCGGAAGGTTCTGCAAAAGGAATGGAAAGCAGCAGTCTGCGCATTTGTTTCGCGCACCTCGCGTCCGTGCCCTCAGGAAGAGGGCATAGCAACTAACGTTGATTTGAGAGGCGCTGGAGGATCAGGCGAACGCTGGTGGAGGGCGGAGCCGCCGAGAGCGTGCAAGTATCGCTGCGATTGGCCGAAGCGCGCAGGTGCGTGGAGTCACTTCGCTCGTTTTTTGCTGCAAGGCGAGGAGCAGCAGCAAATACGCAGCGAATGCGATCAACGTATCCATTCCTGTAGTTGCGTCATGAGACGCCAGTTTCCAAGATTGCTCGGACTCAGGCGAGGCGGCCTGGCGTATCGCTAAAATATCATCGCTGAGGGAGATTGCCGGGAGTAGGATCATGCACAATACAAGCGCAAGCATCAGCGCAGACGACATCGATACTCGCACCGACCCAGCGCGGACCTCACGATAGGTGACGCAGAGCAACGACAACGCGGCGAATAGCCAGACCAGATTGGAGACAAACTCCATAGTGACATTCTATCTGAGTTGTTCTCGCATGCGTGGTTTTACTAGCAACCTGCTGACGTTCTCGCCTGAACTGCCTACGCTCGCTTTTTTGGGGAACGACTGGCTGCAGTGGAGCTCCGCTAAGGGACGGCGGAACCAGCACGTCCTCCGGTTGCCACCCCCTGAGCATTTCAGTCCGACCTACCCACCGAGCATACTCCGCATCGTGGAGTTTCACATCGTTTGGTGTTTACGAGGCCTTGCCGGCCGCAGGAGGCGTGGGATGCCTGAGGCGCTTGTGTTCGATGAATTGCTGAGACAGCCACACGACCATATCGGCCGCGTCAAGCACCGTCGAGGGGGGAGGTTGGATCAACTGGCCACATAGCGAACACCTTGCAGAGACGGGTCGCATTTCTGGGTCGTAGATAAACGAAAGCTCTGGCCGCATAGGACTGCTAGAAAACATGCTCTGAGCGGTTTGCCGTTGGGGAAGGAACCGATTGTTGCACGGCAAATGGAGAAAGAGCAATCCGCCATGTAAATATTTTGCCAGTGATCGATGGGTCCAATTTTGACTCCCATAATACTTTTGATGGCAGCATCGGAAGTGCCGTCGTTTTCATTGCGTTCAGTGCTGTTCTACGAGGGCATCGATTATGAAAGGAACGACTACACCAGATTGCCGTTGACGCCGGAGTAGATGACAGGAGATCGCGATCTGTCCCCAGGGCGACAGGAACGGTCTCGCGGCCTGGGTAAGGAAGGGCTTTATACCATCTTCAGGAAGTCAGCTTCGACGAGATGAGGAATCGGGTCATAAACCGGGATTGATGGCCGCGGGAAGCAAACGTACCGGCCCATCTTCTAATGTTTAAGATCACTTCATGAGCATCGAAACAACCTTGCCGAAATAGACGCTGAAATCAATCGACTGCGACGAACCCGTAACCTGCTCTCCTCTGTCCGCGCAACTAGCGGGCTGCATGCAGACTCTGCAACCAAACCTGCTACCAAGAAACGCAAAAGGAAGATGAGCGCAGAGGCCTGTGCCAGGATTGCAGAAGCACAGCGCAGGCGCTGGGCTAAGCAGAAGGCGCAAAAATAGAGTTTTGTGTGGGTCGAAAACACTCCAGCCAGCATCTGACAACCGCGAAGGTACTATTTCCAGCGCGTATCTTGAAGTGACACACTGTACTCGCTAGATGTCGTCCATTGACCTTCGGAGAAAAGAGACCGTTGAATGGGATCAACCCATACATCGAGACCGTTGGGTTCATCATTCGGTCCGGGTCGCGGTCAATGCTTCTACCGCCAGAGCAACCCCTCGTCACTCCAATCACCGCGAGCAGATAGTTCACGTCATCCAATGCCTTCGCCATAAAGAGATGAAGACAACGAGTGTCCCACCACCATTGCGAAGGGGGATTCCGATTGCCATCCGGGCTGCAGTGAACATCAGGATGTCCTGCAGGATCATCCAAACCACTTGGCTGCGGCGCGCGCCCATCTCCATGCGCACCCCGATCTAGGCCGTGCGCATGTTCACGCGGTACGCCAGCGTGCCATAAAGGCCGGTGACAACGAGCATCACCGCCAGCAGGCCGAAGAATCCAGCAAGCCGCGCAAAAAAGCACCTGATTTTCAGATCCGTCAGATTGTACTGTGCGCGCTCCGTCATGGACGTAGTGGACGGGAAGCTCGAAGCCCATGCAGGTACACTTCAGAAGATGTGACTAGTTACCTGACTAGTTGTATTCTAGATCCGTGGGGTTTTCAGAAGATGAAGTGGCAGTTACAAGACGCCAAAGCGCGTTTTAGCGAACTGATCGAGGATTCGCTCCAAAAAGGGCCACAGATTGTGACACGTCGAGGTATTGATACCGCCGTCGTGGTCTCGCTCGAAGAGTGGCAGAAAGTCAACAACAAGAGGCGCCTCTCTTGGAAAGATGTCCTCCTCGGTGAGGGTCCGCGCTTCGATCTCCGCATCCCGCAGCGTGGGCCGGTGAGGGCGCGCAAACCCACGGTATTCGAGTAACGCGAATTGACAGGCTATCTCATCGATACCAACGTGATCTCCGAGGTGCGCAAGAGAAAGCCGCACGCGGGCGTACTGGCCTGGCTTGAGAGCCTCGAGGTCGGCCAGGGTTTCTTCTCCGCGGTCACCTTCGGAGAGATCCAGAAAGGCATCGAGATCACCCGACGCCAGGATCCCGCGAAGGCTAATGAGATCGAGGTATGGGCCGGGAATCTGGAACGAGCCTCTCAAGTCCTCGCCATGGACGCTCCCTGTTTTCGCGAATATGCAAGATTGATCCACGGCCACTCTTCGGTTCTTTCCGAGGATGCTATGATCGCCGCCACAGCACGAGTGCATGGCCTCACCGTGGCGACCCGCAACGAGCGGGATTTTGCGCATTTCTCCGTCGCTGTCTTCGATCCTTTCCAGCACCGCACAAGTTCGCGTTAACCAAAACCAGCCGCATGTTCTCGCTCCACGGCCGACGGCTTTTGCGCGGCTTCTCTTGCTCGTCTCTTCAATAGCGGCCGCGTAGGTTCCAGGACAAAAGCTGCAAGCGGGCGGGCTTTTCCGGATCTTCTCTGGCCTTCGTGACAGCCGGGAGAATGTTCTTCCTGGACCATGAGACTTCCCTGCTCTGCGGATCACGATGAAACCTCCCCAGAGGGAGTGATTGGCGCGAGCGGTCCATTACCGGCTGGAGGTCTCTACGCGCGTCGTTCAATCCCGGCATTCACATCGAAAACCTCTTCGGCCCCATCCGTGCCGATGACCCTACCGGAAGTCCGTCTTAGCCGTTCCCGAAAGAAGCAATGGACCTATGGCGCTTACGCGTGGCTCAAGCCTTGCGCGACGCGGTCCTTAGCGGTCGTTACGCGAAGACGCTAGAGGGGATTGTCCGCGTATGGAGTTCCCGCAACCTTTGCTCGCGCCTCGGAGATCACGCTGGTATCGGTGAGATAGCCTGTCAATTCGCGTTACTCGAATGCCGGAGGCTTACTCGCTTTCAACGGCTCGCGCCGCGGAATGGGAAGATCGAAGCGGGGACCTTCTTCGAGGAGGACATCTTTCCAGGAAGGGCGTCTCTTGTGGAAAACGCCTCGACGTCCGCTCCCAGTACAAGCCCTCTGCCCCGCTATATTGACCTTTGACAAGCGTCGGCGCCTGATGAGATCAGCAGTAGCTTGCTCGAGACACCACGAACGCACGACCCCACAGCCTCTGCATCTAAAGTCGCGGTGTGGCTGCTGCAGGATTAGCACTCCAGCGGCGATGAAGCCAAGTTCATGCTGATCGCAGAGAATCTCATGTCCTCAGGGATCAGTGAACAAGGCAGAAAAGGACACTGATTTGCGTTAATCAATTGCATTCCTCGAAAATATCCCAGAAATTCTCATTTCTCATCGGGTCCTGTGTGCCGGATGTGTGCCGGAGGTCGACCTCAGGGCTGGGGAGAACAAGCTTCGCGGGCCCTGAGTTCCCTGCCCTGCGGATCACGATGGCCGACGCGGGTTCACGCGAAGGTCGCGTGAGATATGCGTGGCGGGTCTCTGAGATAAGGGATGGCTACTTCTTCGTTTTAGCGCGCCTGGACGCCTTCTTCGGTACGGTCTTCTTGCGCGAGCGGCCAGCCTTTGGCTCGGGTCCTGGTACTTTTGGCACAAACGCCTCCACATCTTCCCGATGCACCAGAACCTTTCCGCCTATTTTTAAGGTTCTGAAGCGCCCCTTCTTTACCAGCGCGGCAATTGCCTGACGAGACACTGAACGCATACGTGCGGCTTCAGACTGAGAGATCCAGAGTACAGAGTCGAGATCGGTTGACAATGTCAATCTAATTCTGTACCTTTCTCACATCTGGCTGCTTCATTTAGTAAGGAGCAGTCTCGCCCCTGAGCGGGCCACACCGGTGTTGGAGCACCTGCATGGCCCTGACCACACTTCACCTTCTCATGAAAGGGCGAGGATATGGCCGTATCTAAAAATAATCGCGCAACCGGGTACGAAACAAATCCTTTCTTTTTAGAACTTTTCCGCGAGCATGGGGAATCGGATGAACGGGAACGTCATTGGCATTCAGC
>Ga0207671_10001787_pt1 | contig 24092 bp, 25 predicted proteins | sample KBSC24metaG_FD_184352 | JGI IMG/M metagenome (GOLD analysis project Ga0207671, IMG submission 184352) | Corn rhizosphere microbial communities from Kellogg Biological Station, Michigan, USA - KBS C2-4 metaG (SPAdes) (version 2) | ecosystem: Host-associated > Plants > Roots > Rhizosphere > Soil... | reverse complement strand
CAGGAAAATCGAGGTTGAGGAGCGTACTTTGGTGCAAACGGGTGCCTCCTGAAATTGTGCTGTGTGGTAACAACACATTTCGACGGAGTGCACTCGTTTTACTCTATACGCGCATAATACGGGCTAGGAAGTATAGCTGATACAGGGGAGCCGGTGGCCGGCAGAATGCTGCAACTAAGATTGCAACAAACAAGTAATGACAGTATAAAAAATATCCGGCAAATGCTACGGGTGTTCATCCAGTTTCCTCAAACATGTCTGTTCGAAAATGAAACAGACATCGCAATGCCTAAGTTAATCACTTAAGCAAAATCTACGAAATGCTTTAAGAACACCGTGCTGTTAAGGCTATCTGGTCAGCAGGCAGGCATCAATGAATTGTAACGTATAGTCCTTCAGGAGTCAAGCCGACCTAGAAACCAATTACAATACTTCTAACACAAACGCTACAAAGCTAAGCGGGGAAGATCAAATATTTAATTACCTCTCCTCCTGCAGCGTATTTCTCATCAGCCTGCAGTAAGCCTTAGTTGAGACTGGCCTTTGCCAAATCCAATGATGCAGTAACCATCATAAATGGCTGGGCGGGCAAATATATTCTTCGATCGAGACATCGGAATGATGCAGAACGATCCCGGGAACCGCAGCGCGCAATTCCTTCGATTTCAGCGTATCGCTACCAAACCATCCCATATGCTCATGGCTAACAGTCGCCAACCAAACTGCGCCATCTTCAGTGTAAAACGCCAGATCTTCGGGGAATGAGGGGGCACGCCATGCGTACAAGGAGCCAGTCGCCTCAAGTATCTCAAGCGATTGATCGCTGAGTCGATAAGTTCGCACCATTGCCTGGTGGCCGATCAAGGTCGTTCCAGGCCATGTATCCGTTCTGGTTTCTGAAACGAGGTATGGCGCCATCGCAACTTTAGTCCTTTCGGCAGCCCTGTTAAATCTGAGCTGATCCCGCCATACCAGAGAAAAACGGTCGCACTTCACAGCAGCAAGACGAAGTAAAGCCAGATAACATTCGCCGCAGGGTTCTTCTGCTAACTCATACATAGTAGTCTCCGCAAGCTTAATCCATGCGATGCCATTTTTCTGTGCCCCCAAACATGTAGTAGAGAATCATACCATTGAGAGGGACTCTAACCCGTTTGTGGCTCAGGCTGCTCCTTCGGGCCAAGCGCAACTTTATGTGTTAGCATAGTCTTGGAACCGGCCACAATCGGCGCCTCACGTGTCTCGTACTCCCACTCTTGCTGAAACTTACGACGCCGCTTGTCGTTTTCCAGCCACACTTCGTCGACTTCTATGATCTCATTGCAAGGATGACCGCTAAGAGGAGGGATCCGAATGCGGCGCAGGGTGTCCTCCGACAAGCGAGGGCGAAGCGCAGCCATAATTGATTTCCGGCATTCATAGAACGCCCGGTTGGCCTCATGAACATCCTCCGCCTCGATATCGAGCTTAACCACGAAAGAAGTGATGAATCTTGCCATATTAGTCTCCTCGGGAAGTGTAAACGTCTGTTAAACGGATCAAGAACAGGGTCAGGGTTGGGTCAATCCTTTTAGCGCGTGTTAGCCGTTCTGATTCTTGGGATGCACCTGACACGCCTCTTCCAATATTGTGATGCTATCGATCGCTGATTGGAACGAAGCTGTGGAACTCCTCGCTGCTGCATGGGATCTTTCCGGCACTGATAATGGAGGCGAAGCCGCCGCTATAACCGGCGCCTGGGCTCTGAAAACCAGCGGGGCCGCGAATCAAGCATGATTCGCGGCCTCGACTCCCCATACATGATTGAGTTCCGTCCCAGTGCTACTGACACGCTGGATTACGACAATCGGACGACGAACGAAGCAGCAACCCTTAATATGCAGCCTCAGCAGGTTACCACATCTTTCCAGTCGTTCTGCCGTCGATGTCGGTGAAACCGTACTCATTGACGAGGTTCTGGATTGCGAGAACCTTGCCGGATTTCTCCATAATGTTACGATCCGTGGCAAGCGCGACGACGGCGCGGCCGATGAGGCGAGGCGTGTGACAGTCGACAATCGTAGGTTCCCGCTCAATCGCGAGCCGAAGTTGCTCCTCAGTCGTAATGTCGAAGCAGGCGAAGAAACCGCCGGGAAGCAGCGATAGGGCGGCGACGTTATGCGATCGCAATCCTTCGGCTATCGTGGGAAATATTCGATTGATCAGGCTCCGCTCACAGGCATAGGCAACAGAATCGTTGGCATCGGCATCGCTGATACTGACGATCAAGCCCGATTTTGCCCCGACCATATGCCGGGCGGCGATTTGGGCAGTGATGATATGCGCACGCGCGCCGTGATCGATCGACGCTAACGTGGTGGGAAGATCATTGAGCCAGAACGGATTGCCCCACTGATAGAGATTACCGCAGATACTGTTAACGACGATATCGACCCTACCCTGCTCCCTTACGACACGATTAAACAGAGCCTCGACTTCGCCAATATCAGTGTGGTCGACCTGCGCCCAACGGCCTTTGCCTCCGAAGGAGTCGACCATCTCGGCAGTCTCCTCTATCGTTTCCGGTTTGTTTATTATCGACGGATTGCCGCGAACGCTCCGGCCGGTGCAGTAGACCGTCGCTCCCTCAACGGCCAACTCAATGGCCACTCCCCGACCTGAATGCCTGGTAGCGCCGGCCACGACGGCGACTTTGCCCGAAAGTCTTTTCTCGGTAGATGACATCTGGTGTTCTCCTCCACAATCGCACTTGATGAGCCATTGTAGAAGCTGATACATGACACCCTGTGTCATATTCAGTCACGATCTCATACACAGGTCATTGCGCTGTCATGAGGCATCATGTCCCACGTACAATCCGTTCGTAGAATATAGAAAATGCCATGGAGTGGAGATATTTCTCGTTCAGGAACTAATTACTGCTGAACGGCATTCCATCTTTTGCCGGCATAAAGCAAATACGGGTACAATCAGCCGACGAATGGATCGTTTGGGTTCCAATGTTCGAAACTGCGCGGTGCTCTGGTCTGGTCAGACATGCGTTTTCTGAGGAACCCGCCTTCAGGGATGACCGGGGGCATGCCGTGACAGGGACTTTTTTTTTATTTTTGGCCCCAACCTACTAGTAGGTAGTCTAACACAATATGCACAGAGAGATGGCAGAGAAAATCCTGATGACGGCCGATGCCCTGATGGTGCAACGTGGATATTCCGCTTTCAGTTATGCGGACATTGCAAAAGTTGTCGGCATCAGAAAGGCCAGTATCCACCATCATTTCCCAACCAAAGAAGGTTTGGCAGTGGCTGTCCTGCAGGCTCACCGAAAGAAGGTCATCGAAGGCATGGAGGCGCTCGATTCACAAATCGAAAGCCCGCTGGAACGCATTCAAACGTACCTGCAGTATTGGGAGGGATGTATCCGCGGTAAAACAGTGTCGTTCTGCGTAGCGGCATTGATGGGGGCAGAGATGCCTTCTTTACCAGAAGATGTCCAAGCCGAGGTACGCCTCCATTTCAATGCGCTCGCTAACTGGCTGGAACGCACGCTGGAAGCCGGCGTTAAGAAGCGCGTTATTCAGCTTCAGGGTTCCGCCGCCACGGAAGCGCAGACCTTGATGGCTGTACTGCATGGCTCAATGCTTTCGGCACGGGCGCTGGATGACTGTGAAGTCTTTAAAACCACTACCGATGCAGCGGTTATGAGGATTTCAGCGGCAAAGAACTAAAAGCGCATGCCCGTCGCGATGATATTGCACGGGTTTAAAACCTACCAACTAGTAGGTAGATAGGACAAAATGAAAATGACCAATTTCCAAGAGACACGATCCCTGCGAAAGCTGTACTTCGTACGGACTTTATTCCAAATATTCTGGGCCGGCAGCGTCATTGCTACGGCCCTGCCGCATCCGGAACTCGCAGCCGCTCTGCTGATCATCTACCCCTTGTGGGATGTGGCCTGCACTGTCTATGACCTGAAGACTTCGGCGCTTGACGGTAGAGCGAGAAGGTCGCAGATCATCAATGCAGTTCTGGGCACTGCTACCGCGATCGGGATCGCTCTTACTACCTTTCAAAATCCTGCTTATGCGATAGGAATCTTTGGAGCATGGGCGGTCGGGGCGGGTTTGCTCCAGTTCGTTGCCGGCCTGATTCGCCGGAAACAACTGGGAGGGCAATGGGCGATGATCCTCAGCGGCCTTCAGTCCACTGCGGCGGGAATTGCCTTTGGACTGGGCGGGCTGAGCGGTAAGGTTCACGCCAAGGACCTCGGTGGATATGCAATCTTTGGCGCAATCTATTTCCTCATTGCAGGGATTTTGCTCAGCCGCAAACTTTCGCAGGCGTCTTTCGCCAAAGCAATCGGCTAACGTCCCGAGTCCCTATAGGGCCGCGGACCACGCTCGATTCGCGGCCTCGGTTACCCATACATACAAGAGGGCCAGAGTCCGGAACAAGGCCGGGATTTCCCGGCCTTGTTCCATCAACGAGAACTGCTAGGCCGCAGCTTTCCATCCGTACCGAACATATTGGTGCTCGAACGAGCCGTCATCGTAGAGGTCAATGACCGCGTAGCCTTCGTCGCACTCGCCGTAATTGGGTCCACGCCACCAGCCTGCGGAGACAGCGCCGTTGCAAAGATAGGTCACACCCAAATATTCGGCTCGGTCAATCAAATGTACATGCCCGCTGAGGCAGAGTTTGACATTGGGGTGTTTCTTGAATATCTCTTTGACTTTCACGTAGTCGCCATGAACCAGCCCGCCGGAGACGTGATAGTTGCCATCGCTCTCAACCTTGTCTTCGACGAAACCAAGCGTTGAGAGAATGGGAATGTGGCTGACCACCACCACGGGAGTTTTCGGATCAAGTTTCGAGAGGTCGTTGTCGAGCCAGGCGAGCTGCTCGTCGTCAAACTGCCCCCGGTAAGATTCGACAAGATCCGGATGGATGCTGTCCAAAATATAAAACCGCCAGCCTGCTTGATCGAAGGAGTAGTATCGATCGGGGATTCCGAGTTCTTTGATGGCCCGTTTTTTCCCGTAAAGCGACTCGTTTCCGGTCAGGTGCGATTTGCTTTTCATCCAACCCCAAACATCATGATTGCCGATACAGGCTTTCCATGGCAGTGAGAGCTCGGATTTGACGATGCTGTGCCAGAGGTTCCAAAGCAGAGTGGTTCTCGTATCCCCCTGCTCAAACGAATCCATGATTTCATCGCCGCCGAATACAATCAATGTGGGCGGGTCCGGTAGCGACTGAACGTGCTGCAGACACTTTGAAAATCCTTCTCCTGCCTTCAACTCCGGCTGGACATGGATATCGGTCACATGAGCGAATCGTAAGACTCGTTTACGCGTTGGAGAGGGACCGAGAGCGAACGCAGGTTGCGCAATAAGCCCGGAAGCTCCGGCTGCGAGAGCCGCGCTTCCTAATGTAATCGCTTGTCTCCGAGAGAACAATGTCATCGAAATATCCTTTTGGTAACATTTGAAAACTCTCCCCAAGCTGTCTTTTACAGGTATCGTATTGGGCTGATGCTTGATATAAGCCCAGCCCGTATTATGCTCTTATAGAGTGTGCCCGTTATCTCTATACCTCCCTTTCGTTCGAATTTCCTGCCGTCCCCGGCAAAGAAGTAACCACCCGTTTCGATTGGAAGATCGGTCTGCAAGTCGAACACGCGAGCGGCTTTTGTTTTAGGCATTAAGAGGGAATGTGAGAATTACGATCTATGCGCAGGTCCGGCCGGCTTCAAGATATGACAATATTGTGAGGCCTTCGCGACGCAAGTCGGCGTCGTTCGTGTCTATGGCATAAATCAGCAGCGCGGACGCGTAGTGCAGAGCCCGGAAGCGCGCGTGTCGCCAAGCGAGATCGTCGATCGGTCCATAGGCGTTCCGAAAAACGGCGTGAGCGCTGGGTGGAAGGAAGCTGAAGGCGATAGATAGATCGATCGCAGGATGTCCAAGGTGAATGTCACCCCAGTCGATGACGCCCGACAAACGATTGTCGTCGTCCACCATCAGGTGACGCACGTACAGGTCGCCGTGGACGAGGGCCGGCGGACCTGTCAGCTCGTCGATCCCGTCAAAAAGCCAGTCCCACCGATCCACGCTATCCGTCAGACCAAGGGCAACGAGACGATCAAGGCGTTCGCGCACTTGCGGTTTTCGATGCGACATCACCATGCGCCGGATTTTGTCTGGCTCGACACCGATTCGAATAGCATCCTCAATTGGAACCGCATGGATCGCCGCAAGGAATCGGGCAAGCGGTTCTGCGGCGGCCGCACGCTGTAGATCGCTCAAGTTCGCCTGACACGCGGTACGTCCGGGGAGTTTGCGGTAGCCGATAAAGGGCCACGGGTAGCCATCGCCGGGTTTGCCAAGGTATGCAGGCACAGGTATTGGCAGTGGGGCGCGCCTGGCAAGCTCCGGCAGTACCTTGCTCTCTGCAATGAGAAAATCCACCGCGAACGCCCGTCTGGGAAATCGAAAAACGTAGACGCCATTAACGGTAAAGGCTGTGTTGTCCCAACCGGCGCCCAGCAGAGCAACATCTGCGGGCGCCAGGTCCGCGAACTGCCGATCGATCAGCGCCTTCGCCAGATGCGCCGGCACTTCCATCTCCGCCGTCCATGGTTCTGCCATGGTAAAGCGAATACGTCAAACATGCTGTAAGCTCCTCCTCCGATACCGCGTATTGAGGGGAGTCAGATCTAATGATAGAAGCCACGATGGAAATCGGTAAGCGACTTGGCTTGTGACAATCATTGGGATAACGGGGGAATCACTCCCAGTTGCTGGAATACTTCCAACAGGTTCAGCTCATCCCAATGCTCAATGAACTTTCCGTCACGGGCACGCCAGATGTCGATGCTACGCATGGTAATCCGGTTCCCGGTCGCGGGAATACCCAGAAACGGGCCGGTATGTGTTGCCGTGTACGTGTAACGCCCGACAACCCTGTCGCCCGTGGTGAGGCAATCCTCAACAGTGACTTGTGTGTCAGGAAAGGCTGCCAGCCAGCCGCCGAAGAACTCCTTCACACCCGCCAATCCCTGAGCCACAGCGGGATTGTGCTGGATGTAGTCGGGGGCGATGAAAGTATCGAACAGGTCCATGTTTTTGGTATTGAGAGCCTCGGCAAACATGAAGCCAAGGGCTTGAAGAGATTCTGTGTTCATGATATGTCTCCTGTCAGTCGGTTGTTGATAGAGTTGTATTGGCCTGGCTCAGGCATGGATCCCGATGAGCGCCAGACACAGCAGCGCAAGACCTAATAGAAGCGCGCGCGGAACGATGATACTGTCCCAACGGTGCTGGAGTTGCCGTGCATCCATCAGGGATTCACCCCGATTTGCGGCGGCGGTCAGTGCCGTATTGACGGGTTTTGCCACCCGAAAGTAGAGGCCGAGGTGAATCAACTGGGCTCCGAGAGCCACTATTGCGTAAAGGCTCGGCGCTGCCGCGATCAAACCGAGCGTACAGGCCATTCCCAGGACGCCGAACACCGGCATCCGGCGGTCGGCGTATTCATGCAAACGTCCCATTACTTCGGTAAGGCTCGCCTCAGAGACATGTCCCAGGGCCGGACGTCCAACGGCTGCGAAAAACGTATCCGTGCCATAGACCACACCCACGGCGAGAATCGCCGGTATCGTCAGAACTTGTGTCCATTCCATTCGTTTATCCCTCGTCTTTCTGCCATGCAGCAATAAAGAGGGCGACCGCAGGTTCCACCAGGGTTGCTGCGCGCTCCCTTCCATCTTTGATCCGTCCTGCCATCGTCAGTGAGACCAGCCCGTGCAGAGTCGCCCAAAACGTATCGACTTCATCATAGAGGTCACGTCCTGATGAGCCGTCACCTGGAAAAACAGCGCGGACAGCATCCCGTAAAGCGACAAAAGCATCCTTTGCTTCTTGCGGAGTCTCGGCGGTTCCGAAGGAGACGCCATCCAATCCGTGCATCACCTGATACAGTTCGGGCTGCCGAAACGCAAAATCCCAGTAGCTTTGCGCCACTGCCACCAGGCGCTCGACGGCATCCCCCCCCTCCGGTACCGCCCGCATATCCTGGGCGAGGAGCTGAAAGCCTTCGCGCATCAGCGCCAACAGGATCGCTTCCTTGCCAGAAAAATATTCGTAGAGGGCTGCCGGGCTATATTCGACTCTCTCCGCAACCTTGCGTACAGTGACCTCTCGCCACCCTGCTTCGGCCGCAATGTCACACGCAGCCTTGAGTATGGCTTGTCGCATCTGTCTCACTTCGTTTTCCCGTCGGTCTTTGGCGCTCACTCCCACCCTCCTGATCATTGTTCACTAATTGAACAACGTTCGAAAACCGAATAAAGTTCCAGATTTTTTCCCAATATGTGTTAAAAGTATGCAGCCTTCGATACCGGGCATTGATTGAGGTCCGTTGAGTATAATCTACTCAGAACTAGCCGCCGGCACGAGGATTACCATGCGTTTCGATTATCCGCCCACCCGAAAGAGCGACCAGGTCGACACCTATTTCGGCGTCCCGGTCGCCGATCCTTATCGATGGTTGGAGGACGACAACTCCACGGAAACCATGGCCTGGGTCGAGGGGCAAAACACGCTGACATTCAGCTATCTGGATCGATTTCCCTATCGCGGGCAGGTCCTCGACCGGCTCAAAACGCTGCTCAATTACGCCCGGTACAGCATCCCCTTCAAGAAACACGACGACATCTTTTACTTCAAAAACGACGGCCTCCAGAATCAGAGCGTGTTGTGGGTTCAGAAAGGCCATGATGGCGAATCTGAAGTCCTGCTGGACCCGAATACCTTCTCCGGCGACGGCACCATTCGCCTCACGTTTTTCGTGTTGAGCAAGGACGGCCGGTACGCCGTCTACGGCAAGACAGCGATCTCCGGGTCCGACTGGACCGATCTCTACGTCATGGATATGAGCAGCCGTCAAACGCTGCCGGAAATCATTCGGTGGGTCCGCTATTCGGGTGTGTCATGGGCTGGCGACGGCTTCTATTACAGCCGGTATCCCGAACCTGAGAAAGGCAAGGAGCTCACCGCGCTGAATGAAAACCAGAAAGTATATTTCCACAAAGTCGGCACGGCTCAGAGCGAAGATACGCTCGTTTACGAAGATACGGAGCATCCGACCTACGCCGTTGGGCTCCATACAACCGAGGACGAGCGGTTTGAGGTGCTTGGCGTTCGAGACCCCAATAAGCTCGGCAACGCGCTTTATGTCCGGGACGCCTCCCTGGGCGAAACCGCCTTTCGGGCCGTGGTCGACGAGATAGGCGAAGATCAGTACCACGTGATCGACCACATCGACGGCAAACTGCTCGTCTCCTCCGACCAAAACGCTCCCAACGGAAAAGTCATGCTGGTGGATCCGTCGTCTCCGGCGGAAGCGGATTGGAAGAATTTTCTCCCCGAAACTGAGAATCGTTTGGATCACGTCAGCACGGCCGGCAGCAAGCTGTTCGTAACCTATTTGAAGGATGTCTGCTCGCTCACACAGGTGATCGGCCGTGACGGGCGCCTGGAAAGTGAGATTGAGCTGCCTGGGTTGGGTACAGTGGGGGGCTTCGACGGCGAACATGAGGATGAGGACGTGTTTTACAGCTTCACGTCGCTGAATTATCCGCCGACAATCTTTCGCTACGAGATTGCCACGGGGCAATCGACTTTATTCCGCACCCCATCAATCCCCGGCTTCGCGCCGGAGGAATACGAAAGCAAGCAGGTCTTTTTCACCAGCCAGGACGGTACGCGCGTGCCGATGTTCCTGGTCTATCGCAAGGGATTAGCTCTCGACGGCACAAACTCCACTATCCTCTATGGCTACGGCGGTTTCGACGTCTCACTGCTTCCGCACTTCAGCCCAACTCGGATTGCCTGGCTGGAGCAGGGCGGCATATTCGCCATCGCCAACTTGCGCGGCGGAGGTGAATACGGGAAAGAGTGGCATGAAGCCGGAACGAAACTGAACAAGCAAAATGTCTTCGATGATTGCATTGCCGCCGCCGAGTACCTGATTCAAGAAAAGTACACGTCGGCCGGTATGCTCGCCCTGCAGGGTGGGAGCAACGGCGGCCTGCTGGTTGGCGCGGTCATCAATCAACGTCCGGATCTGTTCCAGGTAGCGCTTCCGGCAGTGGGCGTCATGGATATGCTTCGCTTTCAAAAGTTCTCGGCGGGCGTCTTCTGGGTGCCCGACTATGGCAGCAGCGATGACGAGACGCAGTTCCCATATTTGCTTGGCTATTCGCCGCTGCACAATATCCGGCCCGGCGTAACCTATCCCGCTGTTCTCGTCACCACCGCCGACCACGATGACCGCGTGGTGCCGGCGCACTCGTTCAAGTATGCGGCGACCCTGCAAGAGCACGCATCTAAAGAGGCTCCTGCCCTCATCCGCATTCAAACCGAATCCGGCCACGGCGCGAGTAACCTCGCCAAAAGCCTGGAAGAAACAGCCGATCAGTTTACGTTCGTCTGGGGGAACATAGGAAGGCCTCCGTCCTACCCGGCGTAGGAGACAATGTCGTTCAAATAAGTCGCGCCCAGCACTGAAGTACTTCAGTGCTGGAGCCGATGGCCGGACAAGCCTTATTCACTCCGCCTTCGATAGGCTCTTGGTCCCATTCCCGTATGGCGCTTGAACCAGCGTGAAAAATATAGCGCCTCGAAGCCGATCTCCTCGGCGACGGCCCCTATAGAGACCCCCGAACGGTCCAAAAGCTGTTTGGCGCGGTCCAATCGGCGCATATCCAAAAACTGCAGTGGCGGTGAACCAACTTGCTCCCGAAATAGATGCGCGAACCGCGAAGGCGAAAGGCCCGCCTCTTCCGCAAGGTCATTGAGGGTCAGCTTTTCACTCAGCCGGCTGAACACGATCTCCAATGCCGCCTGAATACGCGGATCGAGCGCCGCTTTCTGCGTGAGCGGGTTCTGGGTATCGCAAAGCAGCAGCGTCATCTCCAGCGCCGCCATGGCGAACGCCTCTCGGCGCGCCAATCGCCCCGTCGCCAAACGGTGCGCCTCTGCAAATTGAGACAGAACCTTCTGACGCATCACCGGTTCCCCGAGGTTCAACAGCATCATCCCCGGCGCGAACTCCGGCCAGGAGAGCAGCTCATACCATGCGGGCCGGGGCTCGAAATGCGTCCATAGCAGATTCCATCGTTCGTTCTCCACACAGGCATAATCGTGCGGCGCTCCGGGCCGCAGCAACACGAGATCGCCCGCAGACGTCGTCAACTCTCCCCCACGATAACGAAATCGGCCCGCGCCGCTGATGGTCGCAATCAGCAGCCAGTCAGGCCCACCATGCGTACGGCGCGCGGAGTATCCATGAGAAACATCGTAGTGGCCGGAAAACATTCCGACATAGGGCGCAATCTCAGACTCAAATGAGGCAGCAAGATTTGACATGTTTTTAGCCGTTCGGTCTCTGTTGTTGCCGGCGTCGTAGTGATAGAATATCAGGTAGTTGCTCAACGATCGCGCTTGGATAAGCGCGATATATTTCACCGAACCTGTGCCTGCCAGTTAGTCGGGGCTAGCGGGTCATATGTTCGGTGGGCCAGCTGAAGATTGGATAGTATACAGCGTTTATGCGAAACTTCATAAGAACAGCAGCAATAGCAAGTTTGCTTCTTTCGACCACCGCCCCTGATACCGTCGCGGCGGACATTCCGAACCTGTTGGCAGACTTGAGAAGTTCGGGGGCGGATTGGGGAATTTGGATCGATAACGGCTTGGTCAATCCAGGGGAAGCGGTGCGGATGACCGTGTCGGTGCCCTTGAACACGCTACCCACCGATCTCCCAGCCGAATTGCAGGTGCATCCGCGCTACCTGGAGGCTCCGCAAACTGCGGTTGAGAAAATTCCGCTGAAATGGAAAAGAAGTTCAGAAAAGAACCGGTGGCAGGCTCAGGTTAAATATCGCCCCCGAGACGCTGGGAATTATTACGCCGACATCGATTTTAGCGGCCATGAAATCTACAGCTATTTCGCCGCCTGGAAACCGGGCATTACCGCGGTTAATTTTTGGATGCAAATGCCCGCAGAATATCACGATTCCGGGAACCTCAAAGATCTCTATCTTCCTGAAGCGAAATCTGGGCATCTTCCGTTCGATTACGAACTGGTTCTCGTGGGTGAGCTGGTCTTTAAGCCCGATTGGGCGCCACGAGAGTTGTTCAGGAGGGCACAGGTGGAAGCAGGAGCAGAAGTCATTCCCTTTCTGGATGGGGGTTATTTCCACAAACTGGACCCTGAATTCACCGGGCGATTTGAAAGTATCACTGAAAATGTAGACGGATACCAGAACTTGATCAGCAAGGAGACCCAGGCTGTTCATGGATTCAAAAAGCTGCCGGACCCGACGTTCCATTCTTTAAGTGTGGACCAGAGTTCGGCTGTTATCGAAGGCGCTCAGCGTTATTGGAAGGAGTGGGGATTCCATCCCTTTACGGGAGTATCAACCTATTCTCCTTCGAATACCCTTGTTGAAAGCTGCCGCCGTAAAGGATTGACGTGGATATCCGGGGTGTTTGCCGACTACGATTTTACGGATGGCGGAGACCGCTGGCAAGTCGGCTGGCGTCAAAAGCACCGGGGAATGCCGAGTTTCCCCTACTTGATTTCGCAGACGGACTTTCGATGGACCGGCAAGGCGGACGCGCAGTCAACGATGATGTTTCCCGGCTGGCAGAATCTCCCCGTGTATGACCATGAAGACCGGCACGAAGAAGGGACCGATCTGGGAACCTACAATGGAGCCTCCGGGCTTTCTCCCGTGCAGCGAATGATGCTCTATTCCAAGGTTTTCGAGCGCAACAACCAGTTGGCGCGCAATTCCTTTCCGCTGGCGGAGACATTCTGCATTCAGATGAACAATCCGAACAATCAGGGAACGCTAAGCGGCCTGGTTGACCGGGCGCGGCAGGGCGGATTGATCTTTATCCACAAACGTTACCTGCAGACCTATTACCGCGAGCACCACATCAAAGCGAACCCGGATCTGTGCTACATCACTCCTGACGCCGAGATCGCGGCGGGGCATTCGACCACCTTTTCCTTTTCCGATGAGGCTGTCTGGGAAGGAGCCGACGGCAAGGCTGCGTTCATCTCCGATCCGACCGCTCCCCTGCCAAGCGGCCGAAGTATTCATCTTCCGGTGTGGTGGTACGACTTCAGGAACGCGGGACCACTCAGCCCGGAAAAGAACCTGCCGTCCGTGGACCTGTCAGGCGTGACGCTCGAAGTCGTGAAAGGCGCGCGCGGAACCGATCTGGTGATTCAATCGTCGAAGGCGATCGACGGTCTGCCGATCTGCTTATGGGACCAGGGGATTGGGACGGAGAAAAGCGCCACATGGATCAAAGCAAACCGGGCAATGCGCGTCGCCGCTCCTGAAGGAATGGGGCGGGATGCCGTGACGTGGATCCTTCGGCCCGCCATCCCGGCAGGCAAAACCGTGCTTCCCCTGTACGAATGAGCGAACGATTATCAATGATTTCATGTGACAAAACAATTCAGGACGCGTCTTCCCGTGTCGCCGATCCGCAAGAAAACTTCCACGGTCCACTATGATCAAAGAAACAACCAACGGAACTTCCGTGCTGAAATCCCATTACAACATTGGCTATGTATGGCTCATTTCGAGTGTCGCGGCGATGGGCGGACTTTTGTTCGGTTGGGACTGGGTAGTCATCGGCGGCGCGAAACCATTTTTCCAAAGATACTTTGAACTGACCACGGAAGCGCAAATCGGCTGGGCGAACAGTTGCGCGCTCATCGGCTGTCTGATGGGCGCGCTGGCCGTCGGCGGCTTGAGCGATCGGTTTGGCCGCAAAAAGCTGCTGATTACCGCCGCGCTGTTTTTTGCCGTGACTTCGCTTGGCAATGCGCTCGCCAACGACTTCACCATTTTCATCGCATGGCGCATTCTTGGTGGTATCGCCATCGGCCTCGCGTCGAGTTTATCGCCGATGTATATCGCGGAAATTGCTCCCGCGCCGATTCGAGGCAAGCTCGTTGCCGTAAACCAACTCACGGTCGTCATCGGCATTTTGCTCGCGCAATACATCAACTGGTATCTTGTCCGCAATTTGCCGGCAGGCGCGTCGGATGAATTCATCCGCAGTTCATGGTTTGGACAACAAGGCTGGCGCTGGATGTTCGGCCTGACCGCTGTGCCTGCGATTTTGTTTTTTGCTGGAATGTTTCTCGTTCCCGAAAGCCCACGATGGCTGGCGAAGAACGGCAAAGCAAAGATGTCGCGCGAGATTTTAGAAAAAATCGGTGGTGAAGACTATGCCGTTGCCGCTACAATTGAAATTCAACGTACGCTGGCGAGTGAGGAAATCCAGCGCGTGCGCCTTACTGATTTACTGGAACCGAAAATGCGCCAGGTGATCGTTCTCGGTGTCGTGCTGGCCGTGTTTCAACAATGGTGTGGCATCAATGTCATTTTCAATTACGCCGAGGAAATCTTTCACGCCGCCGGCTATGATATTTCAACGGTATTGAAGAACATCGCCTGGACCGGCTCGGTGAACCTGGTTTTCACATTTATCGCTCTGGGCGTGGTGGATCGCGCCGGCCGCCGGCCACTGATGTTGTTCGGTTCCGCGTCGCTGGCGGTAATCTATGGTGTCATGGGTTATTGTTATCACGGCGGCGTCCATGGCCTTCCCATGCTGCTTTTAGTTTTGGCGGCAATCGGGTGTTACGCCATGTCGCTTGCGCCGGTGACGTGGGTCGTGATTTCCGAAATCTTTCCGAACCGCATTCGCGGCGCAGCAATGGCTGTGGCCGTTTCGTCCCTGTGGATTGCGTGTTTCCTGCTCACGTACACGTTTCCCATGCTGAACGCGCATCTCGGTTCGGCAAGAACCTTCTGGCTTTACGGCGCGATTTGCGTGGCGGGATTCGTATTTGTCTTTTTCAAATTGCCGGAAACTAAAGGCAAGACATTGGAACAGATTGAAAAAGAATTGGTGGATTGACGCTCCTGAATAGGAGCGGACACAGAGCTGTTAATACTAGATGTTCGGGATATCGCCTCCAGCTCCCTTGTGTGCGCCATGTATCGTCAGGAGGTCGGCGATCCTGGTATCTTGACCGTAATGGGACCAATCGAGCGGGGTCTGGCCCAGAGCATTGACCGCGTTGACGTTAGCACCGGCTGCGAGGAGCATTTCAATGAGTTTGGCGTTTTGCTTTCTAGCCGCGATGAAGAGAGGTGTAATTCCATCGGGGCTGACAGGATTAACGTCGGCGCCGACCTTGATCAACGCAACGGCATATTTGATATTATATTTGGTAATGGCAGCTTCCAGGGGTGTCGCCAGGCGGCCGGTTCCGTCAGGGAGGTTTTGGGCGCGGTCGTTCAGATTCACGCCATGGGAGGCCAGCAGGCCGATCAGAGGCATCATCTTATCCTGATCGTCCATTGATTGCACCAGGGAAGTCCTTGTCATCTTCGATTGAAGGATTTGACAAGGCAAATGCGAGGGGCGTCTGTCCCTGGTTGTTGAGCGCGCCGGGATCGGCATGGAGGGCGAGCAGCGCCGGGATCATGCTTGGGCGCGCAAACGCGGCGAAGTGGAGAGGCGTATCTCCGTTTAGAGTGCGGCCGCTTACGCTGAGGCCCTTGCTCAACAGGTACTTGAGGACTTCCTTATTCCCGCCAAGCACCGCAAAATCGACCGCTCCCAGATCGCGAAGGTTGACGTCCCGCAAGGTGCTGACTCGATTGGGCTGAGAAGACATAACTATTGGAAACATGCCCCACATGCTTATCGGAACGGCTCCGGTCCGGGAATGGAAGTCCGCACCGGCAGCGATAAGTGTCTGCAAATTCTCGGTGCTGCCGAGCGGCGATAGGATGACCGTAAGCGCCAGCAGTATGGCGGACTTGCCGTCGCGGTTCACATTGAAGGGGATTTTGTTCGATTTATCGAGCAGCGCGGCCAGCAAACCGGCGGCAGTTGTCGTGCCATCGAGGGACCGGTATCGACTACCATAGAACATCACCTGGTCGAACGGGGTGCTCCCGGCGCTGTCGGCAAGGTTCGGGTCCGCCCCTTTTGCGAGGAGAAGCTTGACGAGCGCGAGGCCGGATTGATCGATGGCAAGCGTGAGCGGTGTGCGCTGCCTGCCTTGCGGGCACAAGTTCGGATCAGCGCCGTGGTCGAGGAGCCAGCCAACGGTGGCGTTCATGTCGTCCTGTGTATGGCCGCCATCCAAACGACCGTCCTGGATCACGCGCACGATGATGCCAAACCCATCGCGGTCGGCGTCTCGCGCCACATTCGGGTTCTGCGCGACGATCTTGCCAGGGTATCGCGGTCGAACGCCAGCGCGGCCTTCTGAAGTTGGTCGGCGGCGGCGCCTTGCACAGGCCCGGCGTACGGAATCTGAACATGATCGATAGGCGTCTGCGCCCGAAGCGAATACGGCGCCATAACAGTGACCGCCAGAGTTAGGACGAGGGAGAAAGGCGTTCTGATGAGCATGGTTACCGGTTAGGTACGAGAGATGGAGAGTCCTGCAGGGCAGTCTCATGGATCAAGAACAGGGGCAGCATCCGGCGAATGGTTCGCCGGATGCTGCCCCTGTTCCTTATGCCGGCGATTTATGCGGCAATCGTCTGCACGATGTTCTTTGCCAGAACGACGTGCTCTTTGAATGCGGTCAGCGCCAGGGTTGCCAGGTTGCGTACCTGGGTTTCCGCCGGACCGGCGCTCCCTGGCGCGTTCGAGAGATAGGACTCAGCCAGGTCACGCAGGAACTCGTGGTTAACAAGCTCGGCCATGATATACGCTTTATCAAAGTCCGCTCCGGCAGGAATTGTCTGCAGGCTCTGAAGCAGAGATTGCGCTTCCGCACTCAGCGGCGGCGCGGCAACATCCAGGCTGTGGAGGATCTTAACCACGGCGATGGCTTCCCGAAGTTCGAAGTTGGCGAACTGCTTGATTGCGGCGTCAGTCGCTTTGTCCACCGCAATCCGGCTCGCAGCCATTGAAAGTGTGGCCGGTCCGATCACGCCTCCGCCGAACTGCGCGCCGGTTGTTGCGTGGGGGTTGGGCATGGAGTAGTCATGCCCGGAGTCTGCTTCGGGCTGCTGAATGCCTTGCGTTGCCTGTGCGATCGTTTCGTCAAATTTCGTGCTCATCATGTTGGTGCTGCCTCTCTGTCTCGAAGGTAGATTATTTACGCGGGCTGCCAACGGAAGAAACTGTTTGCCGGCGTTCCTTTTGAACATCGCCGGGCTATTTCGTTCCTGTTGTTAACCTCACGCCACCATTCTATGATGGGCCTATTGTCAGCAGCGCTCCGAATGTGCGGGCAAAGCGTTCCCATACCACTTTTTTGATTTTGCGCTATTTTTTGGATTCACTATGCCCAGTACAGTCAAGCAGAGATAAGCGCCGAGAGGACGAAATACGATCTCATGCCGCCATCACAGTCTGCATCGGCGATCAATAGCCGTCGACGGCGACAATTGCATCGGCAAAGGGCTGCGGAGCTTCTTGCGGCACATTGTGGCCGATGCCGGTCAAGATACGATGGTCATATTTGCCTGAGAACTTCCTGGCATAGGCTGTTCCGGCAGCGGCAGCGCCGTCGAAATCGCTGGAGATGGTGATGGTGGGCGCCGTGATCACGGGCGCCTGGGAAAGCTTCTCTTCCAGATCGTCATACCGCGCCTCCCCCTTTGCCAGGCTGAGCCTCCAACGGTAATTATGGATGACGATGGCTACGTGATCCGGGTTGTCGAAGGACGCTGCGGTACGATCGAATGTCGCGTCGTCGAAGTCCCACTTCGGGGAGGCGGTTTTCCAGATGAGCTTGTTAAAATCGCGCCGGTTTTCGGTATAGCCAAGAATGCCACGGTCCGTGGCGAAATAATACTGGTACCACCACCCCAGCTCAGCCATAGGCGGCAGCGGCTGCAGGTTGGCTTTGAGATTGGTGATGAGGTAACCACTCACGGAGACGAGAGCCTTGCAGCGATCAGGCCAGAGCGCCGCCATTATGGTGACTGTCCGCGCTCCCCAATCGAAGCCGCCAAGGATTGCCTTATTGATCTTGAGGGCATCCATCAGAGCGATGATATCGAGGGCAACCGCTGATTGCTGGCCATTTCGGACCGTATCGGCGGCAAGGAAACGCGTCGTGCCGTAGCCTCGCAGATACGGGACGATCACCCTGTACCCCTTCGATGCCAGCAAAGGGGCGACATCGACATAGCTGTGAATATCGTAGGGCCATCCATGCAGAAGGATGACCGGAGGGCCGTCGGCCGGGCCATCTTCAGCGTAGCCGACATTCAGGAGGCCGGCTTCGATCTGTTTCAGCGAGCGGAACGATGTATTCTTGGGCTTCGCCGGCGTAATGACAGTTGCCGGCACAACCCCGCCCTCAAGCGCGAAGAGCGGTCGCGGGGCGAGCAGCGCAGCTCCGGCGGATGCGCCGGCCATTGCCAGGAGATGACGGCGCGATATCCCCGTTGATTCAGTTTGATCCATCAGTTAATCTCCTTTAAGGTGTTAGAATTGGCGATTAATACCAGTATAGCGCAACCCGCATGTCTACCGGTAATTGAGCGAGGTATGCCCAGACTGCCCGATTGACGTGGTTATCCTGAACTGCCGGATGGTCGACGAGCGAATATAAATGCTCGGCGAGTACGCATCGAAGCGGAGTGCCATAGCTATCGGTCTGCGTGTTGCCTACGACCCACAAATCCCAATCTCCAGGCCCTTCCGTGCTGAGAAGAGTCTCGAAAGAGTTTGGCACAGGCGCGGAAGGGAGAGAGCGAACAAGCGGCCAAAGCTCGTGACGTCTTTCGATTTCAAGAGTTGTGTATGTCACAGCCGTCTTGCCGTCGTGGTCAACAGTCATCGGCAGCAGCATCAAGTCGACGCCCATCGTTAGCTTTCCCCCATACGCCATCAGCTTTTAGCTTTCGCCTGTTTGCGGAAATTCTTGTTTGCGTCACGATCTGCCGACGGTTGCATTTGAAGATACCTCACAGGAAACAGGTCACAGGATATGGCCGGCGTTTTGTGGAACACCCCGCAGGTGTCGTGTAACCTGAATATTGGAACCGCCGCGAGGATTCCGGATTGCCGGTTCCAATATTCGGCGTTAGCCACTATATTTTATGCTAAGGAGCAGATATTTGACTGTAACGAGACACGGATCATTGGGAACGGTATTTGTCGCGGCGATCAGTCTCGCGAGCGCGGCCCTGCTGTCCGGGTGCGGCGGATCGTCGGGCACACCGATCTCACCGCCAAACACCGTGCAGAGCACCGGGACGTTCGGATCGCTGCAGTTCACCACAACGGCCCCCAGAGTCACAGCCCTTGGGGGTTCGATGACGATTGCGTATAAGATCACAAACATTGGCGCAACCTCGGTTACCGCCAACATTCCGGCCACGTTCCTGGATGGCAAGGTCATGAAGGGAAGCAGTCTTATCTGGCAGTCAAGTAAGGTAAATGGCACTCTTGCAGGTTGGGCCGTTGTGGTCCTACATCCAGGCGATTCGCAAAACGGAACATTAATGTGGAATCAGAAAGACTTGAATGGGGTTCGGGTTGGGCCAGGCACGTACACCGTAAAGGCATGGTCCCCAATCGGCAGCGTGGATGGCACAGCTTATACCCTCGATCAGGCAGAAACCAACTTCTCGCCCACTCCAGTTACGGTCAGTATTTTATAGGCTGTCTATCCATCGCAGGCGATTGGAGTGGCATTTACCACCAGTAGAGCGCAACCCGCATCTCTGCCGGTAATTGAGCAAGATATGCCCACACTGCCCGATTGGTATAGGTTGCTTGAACCCCTGGATGATCCGCGAACGAAAGCAACTGTTCCACCAAAACACAAACGAGTGGATTGCCGTAGTTATCTACTTGTGTGTTGCCCTCAACGCAAAAATCCCAGTCCTCAGGCCCTTCCGTGCTGAGAAGGGTCTCGAAATACGGCGGTACGGGTACGGAAGGAAGAGAGCGAATAAGAGGCCAGAGCTCGCGCTGTTTGTCGAGCTCAAGGGTCGTCGATCCATAAGCGCTACCGTCTGAATCGGCAGTCATAGGCAATAGCGTGAGATCAACTCCCATCGTTAACTTTTTCCAGTGCGTCACATAACGCTGCTTTGCTGCGATGCTTTAGTTCATTCGAAGCCAGATGGCGAATTTTCTTGTTTGCGCCCTGTTCCGCCAACATCTGCAACTGCTCCGCCGAAAGGCCGGGGGTCTCAACCAGATGCTGCTGAACCAATCCATCTCGAAATGCCATAGATCGGTTGAACAGTTCTGTCGGAATTGTATCCTGCTGCATCTCGGCAAACAGTCGGCGGCGCTCTACGATCTTGATCAGATGTTTGCGATCCGATGCTGCGGCTTTTTCGAATATCGATTCCGGACATTCGCGCAGGTATAGGATGTCCGCCATCATCGATCCGCCCATAGCGCCGTCGGGGTCTGCCTCGCCGAGCTCGTAAAGTGCGTCGACCATATCCGCAGAAAGTGGGCGATGCTCCCGCAAATATCGCCGAAACGCACCGTAGCGATAATGCTCCGAGTTCTGGTCATCACTGCTTTCGTATACCACAATATGCTCTTGAAGGATCGCATCAGTCATAACGCCGAGTGAAAACCATTGGTCTGTAAAGCCGAGGATGGCTCTATAATCGTGTTCGGTCATTCCATGCCTCTTGTATCCACGTTCCCTATCTATATAGCGTGATAGAGGGCGGACGCAAAAGAACGTGCATGATTCCCATCCTCTTGCCTCCTCTTGTACGTGGCCAGATAAAAATCGTGGCAGAATTGAATATCCTGTAACGTTTCCGGGCGTTTTCGCCACTACACGTCGAAGAGGCGAGAGGATGGCGAGGAAGTTCGTGAAAAGTGATACGGAATTGATTGTTCGGGCGCGCTCAGGCGACAAGGCTGCTTTCGACGAGCTCTTTGGCCGGAGCTTGCCGTATGCGGAGCGCATCGCTCAGAGTATCGTGGGCAGTCCGGATCTGGCGCAGGAGCTTGTTCAGGAGGCGATGGTACAGGTCTACTTATCCCTCCCACACCTGCAGAATACCGGGCGCTTTCAGAGCTGGCTGCACGGCATTGTCCGCAATGTCTGCCACAACCATCTGCGATCACATAAGATTGGCCCCGTATCCTGGGATGCGCTAATCGAGAGCCAGCACCCGACGGCTCCCGGCGCGGACATCCTTGTCGAGGCGGACGAGTTGCGGCAGTCCATCCGGATTGCCGTGGCAAAGCTCGCTCCCGGCGACCAGGCGGCCATTCTCCTCTTCTACTACGAGCAAAACAATACCGCCGAGATCGCGGCTGTTTTGCGCATTTCCATTGAGGCTGTGAGGGTGCGGCTGCATCGGGCTCGAAAGCAGCTCGAAGGGCCGCTCCTGCACCTGCACTCGGGAGTTAATTCCGGAAAGAAGAGGAAGATGACATTGATCACAATGAGCGGCGGCTATGACCTGGGATTGGAAGTCAAACCGCCGGTGACCGGGAAGTATCAGGAAGAGCGACGTCTTGCGGAGGCGGCTCTGGCGAAGTACGGGATTCAGCACGCCCGTGTAACCCTTCACGGCCGTCCAAGGAATGCGGAGTCGCAACTGCCGCTGCAAGTTGAGGCTCAGGAAACAGGACAGCAGTTTGTGCTTCGAGCCTACCGCCTGGAACAGTTCGGACCGAAGGAGATTGCCTCCGAGATGATGTGGCTGCAGGCGCTTCGCAGGGATATTGAGACGTTTTTCCCGGAACCGGTGCCGAATACGGCAGGGACATTCGTGACCGATCCGGAAGTCGACGGCCGCCTCTGCGCGATGACGGCCTGGGTGCCGGGACGCACGATCGGATCCGGCATCGGCCCCCGGCGCGCCCATTCATTTGGGACGCTCATGGCTCGGATGCATCGCCATTCGGAAACATGGACGCCTCCTGCAGGCTTCTCGCGTCCTCGGTACGACCTGGCTCGCATGAGCCGCTTCATGCCCGCGATGGAAGCAGGCATCGCGACGGGGCGGATTACAGAGTACGCATACGGCGTCTTCCGGGCGTTCTTCGACCTTCTGGACAAGAAACTCCGGGAGATGGGCACAGAGCCGGCTGTCTGGGGAATGATCCATAGCGATATCCACGACGAAAACCGGGTCTGTTTCCGCAACGATGTGCGCCCCATCGACTTCACCGAGTGTGGATTCGGCTACTACATGTACGACATCGCGCAAGCGATGATAAGCATGTTTCCGGACGAAAGAAAGACGTTCTACGAAGGGTACGCGAGCATCCGGCCATTGCCTGCGGATTATGAAGACCAGATGATGCACTTTTTGTCGGCGGCGATCATCGGCAACCAATACTACCACGGCTTTGTGTCCGGCGAGCAGCCGGACCCAGCAGGCGGTTACGATGGCCTCGCGCGGCGGATCGAACAAGCCCATTTGATCCCATTTGCCCCGGCCCGACCGGACCTGTACGACGATTACGCAGGCCGCTACGACCTGGTCCCGGACAAGGATGATGACGACGCTCACTACGTGGACATCAGCCGCGATGGCGATCGGCTGATCCACGAACGGGTGACATGGCCGAAATACGAGATCTTCCCGATAGAAGGCGGCCTGTACTTCGAGAAGAACTGGGACTGGAAGTACGAGTTCAGCCGGGACGAGGCTGGACAGGTCGTGTCGTTCACACAGATCTCGGATCACAGACGAAAACTCTATGTGAGGCGAAATGCGGCGGCATTAACTGTAAATTAAGTGCGTCGTGCTCGCGGGCCGCAAAACCGAACAGCCACTATGTTAGTCGCACCCAGCCGTTTCGGGACTGAGTGCGACTAAATAGGCTCAACCTACAGCGGCTGCAGGTACCAGTACTGGCAAGTTGCGCCGTTATCGGGCCACTGGCCAATCGTGCCGCCGGGGGCGAGGCTGGCGCCCTGCACTTCCATGTTCATGTTGCTTACCGGACTGACCAGCTTGTAGGTATTGGCGCTCACCGGAACGACCTGCCACTGCTGGACAATGCCGCCCCAGTTATCCCACTCGTCGATCTGCGTTCCGGCCGTTGTGCTCCAATTGTAGTCGTCAATGGCGAGGCCGCCCGCGACATTCGAGAACACCCACTTGTTACCTCCGGCACTGGTGGCGATCCACTGCTGTGCTGTGGCAAAGGTATCCACGAACTGCGATAGGAAGGTGCCGTGGACGTTCGTGCCGTTTGGGTTGTCCAGAAACAGTCCGCTGTTCATATTGATCAGATGATAGGCATGACCGTTGACGAGCGGTCCGTTGTCTGCGCCGGTGGTCACGGAGACAGCGCGCCACGATGCCGGGGTAAAGAAGTCGCGAACGCCGATCGCGCCGCTTGGGAAGGTTGCGTCATTGAAAGTCAGTGAACCGATTACGGTTCCCGATCCCGCGGGCGTCAGGGTGGCGCTGAAGCTGCTGCCCTGCGCGGAGATCGTCAGGTGATACCAGCTGTTAACTGCGACTCCTCCTGAGACCGGGACGCTTGCGAGCTGTGTCCAGTTATAGGCCTGCCGTCCGGCGAAGAGCGTGCCGCTGGAATTAATGCCTACATAGTAACCGTTAAGCGCATCGCCCCCATTATCCGGATTGGAGACACGCACGAGGAAGCCTGCCTGCCCGGCAGCATTTACCTTGACATCGCCCGCCAGAGTATAGTCGGTCCAGCCGGTAGAGCCGGAAATAGCCTTGTTGCCCGGGCCACTGTTGGAATCGGTATAGACGCCTCCGCCCACAGACCATGCGCCGCCGTAGTTCATCCAGCCGGCATCGTTACCGAACAGGAACGGCGAATAGTACGGCAGGACTCCCGCATTGCTTGCTTCGGTACGCTCATCGCCGGATTTGGTTACCAGGCGGACAGTTCGGCCATCGCCGGAGAGCATCAGGCCAGGGCTATAATTGGTGGTGGCATCGGGGGCGCTCATGGCGCTGGCCCAGAACGGCGCGGGCATCCAGTTCCACGCTCCCTGCCCCAGATTGGTGTTGGTGTAGAGGATCTGGT
>Ga0207671_10001786_pt1 | contig 24101 bp, 22 predicted proteins | sample KBSC24metaG_FD_184352 | JGI IMG/M metagenome (GOLD analysis project Ga0207671, IMG submission 184352) | Corn rhizosphere microbial communities from Kellogg Biological Station, Michigan, USA - KBS C2-4 metaG (SPAdes) (version 2) | ecosystem: Host-associated > Plants > Roots > Rhizosphere > Soil... | reverse complement strand
AGGCGCCACGGCCGGTATGTCGGCTATATTCGGTACGCCAATAGCAGGTGTTTTCCTGGCTATTGAGTTGTTGTTATTTGAGTTTTCACCCCGTTCGATATTACCGGTTGCGCTGGCTTGTATCACAGGCGCTGCGGGCCATCATTTGCTGTTCGGCGTCGGCCCTGTGTTCGAAATGCCTGATTTGGTTACTCCGTCAAATATGGCACTTGCAGTGTACAGCTTCATCGGTTTGATGATCGGTTTTATATCGATGGGCATAACTAAACTGGTTTACCTGGTAGAGGATTACTTTGAAAAGATACCGATTCATTGGATGTGGTATCCTGCTTTGGGCGGTCTGGCAGTGGGTGCTATCGGTTTTTTTGCGCCACATACTTTAGGTGTAGGCTACGATAATATTACCGGCATTTTATCGGGCACATGGCCGATAAAGCTGCTGTGCACACTTGTATTCTTTAAGTTCCTGTCATGGGCCATCGCACTGGGCAGCGGTACATCAGGCGGAACACTTGCTCCTTTGCTAACTATGGGCGGCGCGGCAGGGGCAATCATCGGCGCGCTGCTTATGCAATGGTTTCCTGAACTGGGTATTACCATACCTATGGCGGCGCTTATCGGCATGTCCGCAATGTTTGCGGGGGCTTCAAGGGCTTATTTGACCAGTATAACGTTCGCGCTGGAAGCTACCATGCAATCGCATGCGCTGCTGCCGCTGCTGGGTGCATGTACCGCTGCCTATATCGTTTCCTTCTTCCTGATGGAAAATACCATCATGACTGAAAAAATTGCCCGCCGTGGCGTAATTACCCCCGATTCATACGAGCCGGATATCCTGCAAAAAACAAAAATATCGGAGGTTACTAAAAGCCGCGGGATTATTTTAAAGGCCGAAAATACTATCGCTGAAATTAAAAAGATGCTGCTATCTAAAGAGGTTCAGGATAGTTACCTGGTTACCGTGAACGAGCAGAATATGTATGCCGGCACTGTAAAACTCACAGATATTTACAAAGAAGGCATAAACGCTGACTTAAAGCTGAAGAAAATCCTGCAGCACGACTACCTGCTGATTCACGACAGCGACACTTTGCGGACGGCGGTTGAGCTGATGGCAAAACAGCAGGGCGATGTATTACCAATAATTGATGCTAATAATAAAGTAACCGGTGTGCTTTCCTACCGTGATATTATATCAGGCTATAACGAGCAGCTGACTGAAAATGAGGGCGCCCGTACGCAGATATCGCTAAGAAGGCGCAGGCTCGAGATGGTGGTGAAGCGTAACAGCAGGAAAAATAAGGGCGGTAAAGCGTAACTTAGCATTTATTAGCCTTGCTGAATTTTGCTATGAAAGATTTACGCATCAAACGCATTTACGAAGCGGAAGAAAAAGCCGACGGCTTCAGAATATTGGTAGACCGCTTATGGCCGCGCGGTCTAAAAAAGGAAACCGCCGGTATTGACTTGTGGTTGAAAGATGTAGCTCCGTCAACCGAATTGCGACAATGGTTTCATAGCGGAGATAAAGACTGGCAGGAGTTTCGCCATAAATACCTGTTGGAGCTTAAAAATAATTCAGCCGCAGATGAACTAGCGGAATTGATAAAGCAGCATAAAACGGTTACTTTGTTATATGCTGCTAAGGACGAGCACCAGAATCATGCATTGGTCCTAAGGGAATTTATCGGCAACGAATAATCAGTGCTCATAAACGATATCATCCCCTGAGACACCCAACTGTTTTAGGTTATCTATCATTGCGGCGGTAAATTCATCCGGACCGCAGATATAATAGTTTCCATATTTACCAACGTAATCTTTCAGCAAATCTTTGTCGATATGATGGCCATTAGGTTCTTTTATCACGTTGATAAAATTATCGCCCAGCATGGCCTCAAACTCGTCTTTTAATATTATATCCTGGTTGGTATGATTAGCAAACAACAGGGTATTGCCTTTCATTTTTCTATCAGCATGTAATTGGCGCAGTATGGAAATAAAAGGGGTTATACCCGCACCGCCGGCAATAAATAGCCCAGGTTTGTTATAGGCGATTGCGCCAAATACCTCGTGTAGTATCAGCTCGTCGCCTAAAGCTAATTCGCCTAATTTTTCGGTAATACCGTGGTGGTCTTTATAAATCTTGATGGTGAATTCAAGATGCCCTTTTTCATCATTCAGCGACGTGAAGGTAAAGGGCCTCAATTCTTCTTCGAGTCCGGGTTTGTTTATTGATACGTCAGTAGCCTGGCCGGATGTGAATTCATATCCGGCGGGGCGTTCAACTTTAAATCTCCTTACGTTGTGGGTTACAAATTCTGCACCCAGAATTTTGACGATGTGCTGCTCCATATTACTGCTGAACACTTATTGCCCCCGAAAGTTTTGAAAGCGAAAATGCGCCAATCGCCATAGCCAAATCACGAACGGCAACGTCGAGATAAGTGCCGGCAGCAATTAAGTTTAAGGCGATAAGTATTAGCCAAACAGATACCAATAAGCCTCCTTTTTGCGGGTTGATAAACACCAATATGCCGGCTATTATCTCGATTATGCCCACGATGCACATAAACACGTGGTCGCTTACGGGTAATGCTGATTTTATGGATGGGTTTAAATAATGCGGCCAGTCGGTAAGCAGGTTGGTAAATTTATCTGCTCCTGCTACAATGGGTATCAACCCGTAGGTGAATTTTAAAAGTGTTTGTACGTCGCCCGTTTTTTGAATACGTTGTTCCATGTTTGTAAATTTTTAACATTAGAGAGACGTCATTTAAAAAGGGTTACATTTTTCGGTGAATAGTTAGTTAGGTTGATTGAGTTAAGTATTAACTTTATATTATACTTCAGCAATCATAGTCAGTATCAGGCGATATTCATCAATCAAATTTGGATAATCCAGGTTTGACCTCCCGGTTTCAGTAAAGCCATACCGTTCATAAAAAACTTTGGCAGGGCTGCTGTCCATAACCATCAGCCACATAACAGCGCAATGATGCTGCTTTGCCCAATCAACAATAAAGGCCATAATTGTTTTGCCGGCGCCTTTTCCGGTAGACTGCTTCTGCAGGTAAAGTTTGCTTATCTCCAGGCCGCTTTGTTGCGGGCGGTCCGGGTGAGGTTTTTGTTTTAACCTTATATAGCCGATAAGCTCTTCATCGTCACACACAAAAAAATAATTGACATTAGGCTTTGCTAAATCAGCAAGGAGTGCCGCTTTATTATAGATGCGTGCAATATAGGCTTCACCGCCATCGTGCCACAGGTAAGTATAGTTTTGTTGATAGGTTTTTATGGCGATATCAGTTAATATGTCAATCTCGCTGATATCGCATGGAATTATATTTATCAAATTGCTTAGCTTGCTTTAAAGTTTTAATGCAAAAAAATCTTAAACTATTTTGTAACCCTTTTGTCCGGGGATACACTATAGTAGGGCATGACCCGGTTAACGGGGAGGCAAAGATACTTTTAATATAAAATGAGCGACGAAGAAATTGTTGAAAGGGTAGTTAACGGCGAACAGCATTTGTACGAACACCTGATGCGGAAATATAATTCAAGAATGTACCGCATCGGCATGTCGATTATTAACGACGATAAGGAAGCCGAAGATATTATGCAGACTGCTTATATCAATGCTTACCGGCAACTCAAAAGTTTCCAGGGGCGCTCAAGCTTCGCTACGTGGCTCACGCGGATACTAATATACGAGGCCTTGCTGCATAAAAAGAGAAACTTAAAACTACAAAAAGTGCTGATGGAAAAACCGGACAATGATTATCATAACGAAACCCCTTTAAAAGAGCTTATGAATAAAGAATTAAAAGGGCTGATAGAAAGCGCGGTAGCTAAGTTGCCCGAAAAATACAGGATGGTTTTTGTGATGCGCGAGATACAGGAGATGAGCACTACCGAGACAATGGATGCGCTTAACCTGGGTGAATCGAACGTGAAAATACGTTTAAGCCGGGCCAAGGAAATGCTGCGTACCGAATTGTTAAGCTACTGGCAGCCACAGCAACTGTTTGAATTTAACCTGCTTAGGTGCGATGTAGTGGTTGATTGTGTAATGCGGGCGATAGCAGGAGAGGCTTTGTAGAACCGTTATAGACTTACGAAGTTTTTAAAACTTCGTAAGTCTTCACGCAATGTTATTTCGCTGCTTTTTTAGCAGGAGCAGGCTTAACGGCAACCAATTTTGCTGCTGTCGGTTTTGTTGCAACTGTTTTTGCAGCAGCAGTCTCTGTCTTAACTGGCGCAACCGGTTTTTTAGCTTCTGCTACCGCTGGTTTTGCCACAGGCGCTGCTTTAGTTTGTGCTTTAGGCGCGGGAGCTTTTTCGGCTTTAACTTTTGGAGCGGCAGGTTTCTCAGCTTTTGCGGGTTTCGCTAATTTTTTTGCGAGCTGTTTAGCTGCTTTCTCAATTTCTTTTTCGATTTTTTTGGAGGTATGGCCAAGTTTCGCAGCAAAAGCTTTAAGTTCTTTTACAAGACCTTCTTTAACGGTCTTCTTTTCAGATGCTTTTGCTTCTTTAATTGTTGATTCGGTGCTTTCTTTTTTCATGGTTTTCACGGATTGCTGCAAAGCTAAGTTTAATTAAGGTTATTCCAATGTTATCATTGTGTTAAGTATTTCAATCAATATTAATATTAAATTAGTAATGTATTATAAATGAGTGACTTCGATAGGTACCGCGATAGCCTCGGCAAAATGGCTAACTTTATACACCCTTTTATAAGTTAATAATGAAAATAACCACATCTACTGCCATTGTAACACCCGATGCCATGCCTGTAGAACTCGATTTGTCCGGTTTCCTGTACCAGGCTATCGATGCATCGGCAATCATCGATGTAAAAAGCTGGGCGCCGGCATTTGATGCAATCCCTGTCGATCCGTACATAAAAGAGGGCTATCGCTATAAAAGCATCGCCTGGGTCAGGATAAAGCATCAAAAAACTTCTGCGATCGAAGGTATTGATGAGCGCATTGCCGCAGTTAATGAGCTGAGCGGCATGAGTGCCGAAGAAAGCCGGCGTTACCTAAGCACCGGCAAACCCGACTGGCATTCCGATGAAACCGGCTATGATTGCTGGAACCTGCCGCTATATGCCATGCAGCAATCCATTAAATTTAATCCTGTTCATGGTGATATGAGACGGGAATATCCGCGCATCAGCAACAGTATCACTGGTAGTGAGGATTTTCACCGGATGTTAATCAAGTACGCCACCTTTTTTGGATGGAGCGACGCTATTGTATTGGTGCAGTTTCAGCGGGTGGACTGCCTGGCTGACCGTACCGGATTACCGGCTGTTGAAGGCTTTCACCAGGACGGTAACCGCCACGTAGGCATGTTGGTAGTAAATCGCAACAACCTTACTCCCGATTCTGGTGTAAGCCAATATGTGATGGATGATAACGGCAAAAAGACTGATGGATTAATATTTAACGAAGTCATCCCGGCCGGCCAGCTCATTTTCTGGAACGATAAACGTGTTTGGCATTACGGCACTGAACTTAAAGTGGCAGATCCCAATGCCAATGGTGGTCGCGGTACCAGGGATATCATCATCATGAGCGCCAAAACCCCGCCGGCCAATATGCCGCTGGGGCCGGTTAGTTCTGTCAAATAAAAATAATAAAAAATGCCTGCAAATATCTAAATTGCCATGTAATAGAAATACGGCGTGCTTAAATTCCTCAACCTTAAATTCCTCAAGGGTATTTTTCCCTGTTTGCTGTTGATTGGGGTACAGCCAGGGCTGAAAGCCCAGCAACACATGGTTGAAGGCGATGTCTTAAAGAGTCGTTTGGCGACTATTACGCTCAATAATAACCAGGCGAAACTCTTTGTTCATTATGATAAAACCATTTATGTGCCGAACGAATCCGTATGGTTTACTGCTTACCTGCTCAATAGCGATACGCTAAATATAACACCAGATATTTTATCAGTTGTGCTGGTAAACAACAGCGATCGTTCATTAGTATTGCAAAAGAAGTTTGTATTTTCAGGGGCCACCTCATCCGGCAGCTTCCTGGTACCGGATTCAATTGCTGAGGGCGATTACTCCATCATTGCTTATGTTAATCATTTAATAAAAGGCAAGCCGGATATCTCATATTCGCAGCGCATAGCTGTTAAGCGTGCCGAACTGCAGGATTCAAAAGATATTCCAAAGAAAGTAAGTAAACCTGTTTTCACAACTTCTGATTCGGCGGGGTTTAATATCAGGTTTTACCCCGAGGGTGGCGACCTGGTAGAAGGTTTGCCCGCTTACGTGGGGTGGGAAGCAAAAGATAGCGCCGGCGCTTCACTTAAACTGAAGGCCGTGCTTATTGAAAATAACCAGCTGGTTGATACCGTTGAAACGTCTACAGCCGGAATGGGCAGATTTTTTGTTCGGCCTAAAGCGGGAAGAAAATATGCGCTGAGGCTAATAGGTGCGGATAGCCAGGCTCAATTCGAGCTGCCGGCGGCCCGGCAGAGCGGCATTACGATTGGTGTAAATTCAGCGCTTGTCAAAAATACATTGATGCTGAGGGTAGCCTCGACAACTCCCGGTAAAATCCACGTTGTTGTGCATAATGCCAGGCAGGTGTTTTATCTGTTGACAAACATTGATCCAGAAAAAAACGGCATATTCCGGATTGCGCTGGACAGCGTGCCATGCGGTCTGGCGGCCGTTACCATATACAACGAACAGGAAGAGCCTTGTGCTGAACGAATTTTTTTCGCCCACTATGACCACCCCCAGGTTGCATCGGTAAAATCGGATAAGCAGCAATACGGAAAAAGACAGAAAGTTACATTGAAACTGAACTTAAACTCTGTCATTGATAGCCAGGCACTGGTATCGGTGGCATGCGTTCAATCAAGCCGGATAGACAGAAGGCACTTTAATGATATTGATAATTATAGCTTCCTGGATGAAGAGCTGAATGCGCTGCCGGCAATGTTTAGCAAAGATATAGCAACAAGAAAAGATTACCTGGAAGATGTACTGCTGATAAAAGGATGGCGACGCTATAAAGACACCGTGGCGCCGGCTGATAGACCATCTGACGCTGCGATGCATTTTACAGGAACAATTAAAGTTAACGGCAAGGAGGCAAAAAAGCCAAAAACACTAACGCTAATGGGCAATGGCAATGTTTTTTTTATCAACACAGATAAACAGGGCCGTTTTACCATACCGCGTGATAATCTTATTGCTGCAGATGAAAAAGTGTTTGCTTTGTTTGCCACAAGTGATGATGCATTTACTATCCACATCAGTTTACAAGACCCTTTTCTACAGATTAACAGATCTTTTACCCTTAAACTGCCGGTTTACGTTTCTGAGGTATCATCCGGGGAACGATTTATAGACCCGGCGGTATTGCTTAGTCAGGATAAGATACAACTGAAGGCTGTTAAGATAAATGCCCGGCCTATTGACGAACGCTTCAATCCGTCTGCCAGACCCGGAATGCACAAAAACGCGTGCGGCGATTATATCTGCATGGCCGGCGCACTCAATTGCCCGTATCCTGGTCATTTATACGCAACTTCGGTACCCATAAAGGGGCATCGCTACATTCGCCATGTGGGCGAACGCCATGACGACAGCCCGTTTATTATTATGGCCAATGTGCCCTTTATTTACGAAGGCTGCGACACTAAAAATCATAGTTTGATACGTTTTGGCGGCATAAACCTTGATAAGGAATATTATCCTTATACCAAAACCGATGTCGACAACAGCGAACCGTTGTATAATTCTACGCTATACTGGGGAAGCCAGGTAAAACTTACAAAAGGGAAACAAAAGGAAATTAGTTTTTACACCGGTGATGTTAGCGGAGAATTTTCGGTTATTATGCAAGGCATTACGCCCGCCGGTGTTGTATATAGCGAGGACAAATTCGAGGTAACAAAATAGCCTCATTCAGCCTTTCTTCGGGTGTGGAACTATTCAGGTATAGTGCCTATATTGAGCCGCTAATTTTAAGCGAATGGACAGACGAGATTTTTGCAAAAGTTCACTGCTCGGTAGCGCTGTTGTAGCTGCAGCCCCGTTATTGGGTAAGGCCAGCCCGCTGGATTTTTTATCAGCCAATGCCGTGCCGGCGTTGATGGGCGGTCGCTTTCTTACGTTTTGCATCATGGTACGCACCTCGCCCTGGGAAGTATCGCGCGATGTAAAGCTTATTAAGCGCGACGAGGCTTTTGCCCATACCCTTGAAGTGGTACGCAGCCTGCGGGAGACCTTCGCAAAAAATGCGCCGGGCGGCAGGCTCACCTGGGGATTCACGCTGAACGCGCTGGAGGACAAGCGACAAAACTATGTCGATATCCGCAAGTATATTGTGGAGTGCCAGCAAAAGTACGGCGATGAAGTATCCTATTTCCCCGGTTATTTTCCGGCCATGTATTTGCCCCGGCACCGCATCAACCAGGAGATGACTGAGGCCATACAGCGCATTACCGGCGTGGTGGGCGGCGGTTACCGGCCCAAAGGTATCATGGGCGGGTTCTTATCTGCTGATAATTTAGCATATCTCGCCGAGAAAGAAAATATCCACGTTGCCCACGCTGTGATCTGGAGCCAGCATGAAACCGATGGCGGCGGTGCGGATGGCTCGCCATCATACCCGTTTTATCCATCCAAACAACATTTCTGCAAGCCAGCACAGGGTAATGCCGACTTTATCGATTGCGTAAACCTTGACGGATGGAGTGTTGACTTTTTATGCGCTTTGCAAAGCGGCAACGTTTGGGGCACCACGCCCTTTAATGGCGCTGCAAGCCGCCGCGGCGTTGGGCCTATCGAAAGCTACGGGGATTGGGGCCTGGAGATAGGGCATTATTCGGTAATGCACACGCAGTCGCTGCATTTTGATAAGGGTTTTGAGCTTAACGGTTTCGGCTGGATTCCGAACATCTGGGAAGCTGCCCTGGTGAAAATACCGGAACGCAATAATTGGGACGATACGTTTGCTTTGCGCGCATTAGAAAAATGGATAAGTGCAACCGTAAAACGCTGGCCCGATGTTCAGTTTATTCCGTTCGGCGAGTATGGCGAGATATGGCGCGCCCATTATCGTGATAACAGTCAATGGAATTATCGTTTTGAAGAGCGCGGTCTTGGTATCGGTAATTCCTGGGGGAACGAAGAAATTAAATGGTATATGAACCGGGAGTTCCGGCTGGCCACCTTGCGCAACTGGCATAAAAATACGCCCGAAATGGTAGTTGATTTTACGCGCTATGACCTTCCCGCACAGGAACCAGCCGACCCATCGCCGGAAAAACCCGTAAAAGACTGGAGCCTGATGAACGCCATCAACCAAAAAGGTTTGCGACCGCAGGATAAACCCGTATTAATAAGCGAGCTTAAAAACGATGAAAAAGAATTGATAGCGAAGTATTATCCAGGGCTAATCAAATAGCGTTTGCCTCCTTAACAATGCCGAATACATTGTGCCACCAAACTTAGAAGATTGTGTAGCAAGCCTAACGGCATCGTAACCCATTTCGGCAGCCAATTGCGCAAGATTTGGATAACTAACGGGGTATGGCACCCAGGGGTTTGAGCGGGTTGTATCGTACTCAACAATCAGTAACTTGGGTGGATTGAGATTGGCGATAAGCTTTAACTTGTCCTTTACAAAATGCAGGGAATTTGCCATTAATATCCCGTCCATTGGCCCGAGCTGCAAATCATCATTTATAAAATCAGCCTGGATAAAATCGGGAAGATTTTGACGCTCCTTGTCAATAGCTATTACCTTGCTGCCTTCGGGAAGGAGTGAGGCCAGCGCCCGGGTAAACGTCCCGTTTCCGCAGCCAAGGTCAGCCCAGTGTTGTGGTGCGGTGCCGTTAATGGCTTTTTCTATTAGCTTAATTGCATCGGCTGGCTTCATGGGCAATTTAAATTCACCGCAAAATTAACAACACCTGTATTATTTATGCGGATAAATATTGGTTTGGTATTTTGGAAAAGATAAATGGTATTGCAGCTGGACGTTAAACCTGGCGTCTGCTTTATGATAGCGGCTGTTCTTTCCTTTTTTCTGTGATTTTAAGGTTCCCGATAATCATTATAACAACTCCTTCTATAATTCCAGTCAGTGCTATTTTGACTTCCCTGGTATAGGGCAGGTAATCCGCTGTACCGATAGCGTAGTCCCGGTGTATGCTCATAGTATGAGTTACAAGGGATTCCATCAGCCAACCGGTATTCATCAGTAAGCCTACGAAGAATATGTAATAGATTTTGTTTTGCAGCCTCTTGAAAAACAGCGACAATGGCAACAGTGTGTTTGATAACAGCATAATCCAAAATGCGTACCAATATGGTCCTATGGCGCTATCGAAATGGTTACGGGAAGCATCGTCGAAAAGAATAACCAATAAGTAACTGACTATAATCAAAAAGGCATACACAATCAATAGCCACCGTACAATTGCCAGGGGCCGTTGTGAATCAAGCTTGTTCTTAAATATCAACCGGCAAATATTTATTACCAGGACACTTAAAAACACACCTCTTATCAGGTAGTCGCCAGTTAGGTTAAGAATAACAAAATAAGTTTTCATTTAACCTGGGTTTGTAGGTTGATAATTCAATGATACTTATTCATCAGACTTTCCAGCCAGCGTCCACGAATAGTTGCCCCCTGTTTTTGTTATCGTGAAATAATCATAAGTGCCGTTGGCCCTGTCGCCGGCATCATCCAGGTTTTCAGCTCCCAATACGCCGCCGTTTTTGTTAGCCTGTTCAACAAATGATGCCTTCAGTTTGGCAAAGTCGGCTGTGCTGCCGTTATTGGCTTCAAGGGTATAGGCTATAGTCCACATGGCGTCATAAGCGGCTAAAGCAAACGCATCCGGATCTATTGACGTTTTGGCTTTTATGCGGGCTGCAATTGGCTGCCATTTAGCTTTAGTAGCATCAGGCAAACCAAATGATGGCGCAATAAAACCTGTTTTTATCACAAAATCTGCCACTGTGGCATCGCTCAAAAAGGCAGTGCTTAGCACAACGCCGTCGCCACCAAACCATTTTACGCCGCTTAAAAGCGCATCGTTCGCAGCCAACTTAAAAATTTCGGCACCTTCGTCAAAAGAAGCGAGGTATACGGCAACCTTATCGGCTCCATAGCTGGTTATCAACGAACTTACCTGAGCCCTAAGATATGCGACTGTTGAGGTGTAGTCCGTTAAATTAGCAGCATAAGGGGCAAGCGCATCCGTCTGACCGCCTTTTGCACTAAATGCTGCGCCCGTAGATGCTTGTAAGCCTTTGTTGCCGGCATCGTCTCTTGCTATGGTAACCAGGCCTTTAAATCCCCTTTTTGCGATGGTATTTGCTATGGCGGCGCCTTCAATTTTATCGGATGGGCAGAAACGGAAAATATTATCGCCCGCAATAGCCAGGCTACCCGCTGTACTGCTTTGGCTTACAATAATAACATTGGCAGCATCGCTAAGCGGCTTTATCGATGCAACCTCAGCACTGGATTGCGGGCCGATAATGAAACTTATTTTGTCATTCTTCGCTTTGGTGAAAAGCGTTGCGGCAAGATCAGTCTGCAGTTTTGTATCAGCTACGGTAGTTGCTATTCTAAAATTAGCATTTTTACCGGCAAGGTAGCTATTGATATCCTCGGCCGCAATCTCCAAAGCAGCCTTGGAGGTAACCCCTAAAGTCGACCAGTTGCCGGTTAGCGAGAAAAGCCCTTCAACGGTTATGGTTTTCTGCGCAACCGTGTTTTTCTTTTTGCATGCCTGCAGGCAGGTGATGATGGCAGCTAGCGCCAGAACCGGTATAAAAATTCTTTTCATTTAAATTAATTATAGGCGCAGTTTACGAAAAGCTGCGGATATACGCAATATGCTTTGGTTTACTTCACTTACCTCTGGTTAACAATATTACCCGCTCCACCGCCACCTGAAGCGCGATTAATAATAAACGATGCCAGGTTAAACCACGCGGCGCAGCCATTTAGCACCCAGGCATCCGAGCTTACAATCAGCCGCTTTTCGGCAACCAGGAATTTATCGGGAGCGTTATCCAGGTAAATATCCCAGGCAAAGCCATGTTCTGTGGCTATCTCATAGCAAAGCGTTTTGAGGCGACCACTGTTGGATACCGGGGCGTCAAATATCCATATCACCCGTTCGGGCCTAAGCTGGTGCAATGCTTTGCCTATAGTGATCAGCACATCTTCGGTTTGCTTTACCCGTTTGTAGGAGCCGTGTACCGATGATATATCGCGGTAACAACCGTCTAATCCCCTGAAAACAAAACCGCCCGATAAAAAGGTTTCCAGGATGATAACGATATTGAAGCCATCCAGGTAAATGGTTTTACCACGAAGGCCATCTTCAGGTACTTCTTTCTGTTTACGGTTTTCAATATCTGTTGCAGAGCAGGCCATGCCCTGAAGGGCGAGTATTTGCCGCTGCCTCAGCCGGTACCTGTTTCCTACCAATGCCAGCGTTGCCCGCGGCGGATAATCTTTGCTCAGCAAATAATGCATATCATCCAAAGCCAGCAGCAGCTTCTCCCGCTCTTTTGCAGGAGCAAAAAGCTTTTCATCGTGCGGGTCTTTTCCCCGGCTTCTGCGGGTTTCGGATTGTTCGTCGTTCATTAGAGATAAGAAACGCTGTAAATTATGATTTTACAGCGTTTCTTTTACAAAACTCGTTTATTTTGTTAAAGCCGATTCTAAGGTTTGAGACACGTCGACAAATTTATTGCTTATTACTCGCCAAAGCTGCCTGTTTGCACTTCCCCGGCGCGGGCGTAATTGGCAAAAATAACCCCGCTTGGTGTAACATGGCTTTCGGTTAATTTAAACGCGGCCGGCATGGTCTCTTCGCTGTATATGGTTTTTCCTTTACCCAGAAGCACCGGGTAAATTTTAAGCCACATTTCATCTACTAAATCATGTTTCAAAAGCAGCTGAACCAATTCGCCGCTGCCCCACACTTTAATGTCTGAACCCTCAGACTCTTTAAGTTTTTTGATGTCTTCCACGCTGGTCAGGAACACGGAGTTATTCCATTCTGACGCTGTAAGGGTGTTGGACAATACGTATTTGGTGACATCATTGATGCCCGGCCAATAGTCCGCATGCTTAGGCCAGTAATCAGCGAAAATATCGAACGTTTTTCTTCCTAAAAGAACGTCAGTAGCTTCCATCTGCTTTAGCATAAGCGGACCGGTAGCTTCATCGGAATAAGGTGCGGACCAGCCGCCGAATTTAAAATCCCCTGATGTATCTTCCTGTGGACCGCCCGGCGCCTGCATTACCCCGTCTAACGAGATGAATGTTAATACGATTATCTTTCTCATAACTTATTGAAATTTTTGTTCCTGATTTGGTTTTGTTACGATACAAATTTCAGTGATAATGCGACAATCCCTGCGGTGTGTACGGGACAAATGAGGGGGGAGGATGTGACAGAGGCGGCAAATCCGTCCCATAATAGTTTTAGTTTTGAAGCGGCAGAAATAACAAATTTATATTATCGTTCATGTTCGACAAAGTCCTTCAGCTTATCTATTTCTGCGTCAGTATAATTAATCAGCTCGATGTTCATTACACCCGTAGTTATCTTAGCCGTATTGTCAACAACATACAACAGCTGATTAGCTACTACGACGGCTATTTTGGGGTGGAGCAAGTTACCCGTGCCTTCTTTAAGATCGTTGGTGCCCTTTGCATCGAAAGTAAGGCATAAGTTGAAGTATCCGGCACTGTTATTTGCTGGTGACCTTTGAATTTTTACACTGGCTGTGTTCTTAACAGAAGCAAATGGATCAAGTGCAATGATATAAACTTGGTTAGTTCCTCTTAAACGCATTTTCATACCATCGGTATCGGTTGTAATAAAGTAAAAACCAGTACGCACGTAACCGGTGTCTACTGCTGGCAAAAGATGTTTCTTGCCTTGTTTGTTTTTTGACAAGCTATCACTGCCTGGTTTGAAAGAACTCCCGGAACAGCCACTCAGAAAAAATAAGATAACGACAAAAAATGGTCTCATTGCTTAGCACGGCTAAAATAATTAAATTATACCTTTTCTGGGCCTTGCTATTACCGCCACCCCAGCCCGGGCGCAACATGTTCTAAAATAGAAGCCAGCACATGCACGTTGTAATCAACACCCAAAGTATTGGGGATAGTTAAAAGCAGCGTATCTGCTTCCTGTATAGCTTCATCTTCGGCCAGTTGTTTTATCAATTGATCCGGTTCCGCCGCGTAGCTTTTGCCGAATATGGCGCGTTTATCAGCTTCAATGTAACCAAAACTATCCGATGCTTTACCTTGCTGCCCAAAATAAAACCGGTCCAGGTCGTTCACCAGTGCAAAAATCGATCGGCTTACTGAAACCCTTGGTTCCCGATTGTGGCCCGCTTTTTTCCAGGCCTCTTTGTATATTCTAATCTGTTCGGCCTGTTGTATGTGAAACGGCTTGCCGTTTTCGTCGAATTTCAGGGTAGAGCTTTGCAGGTGCATGCCGTTTTCTGCAGCCCAAACAGCTGTTGCATTAGAGGCAGCGCCCCACCAGATGCGCTCACGCAGGCCTTCTGAATGCGGTTCTAAACGCAATAGGCCGGGCGGATTAGGAAACATCGGGTTAGGGTTGGGCTCGGCGAAGCCAATCCCGTTCAACCTTTGTAAAAATTGTAGTGCGTTGCGGCGCCCCATTTCGGCATCGGTCTCTCCGGCTGGCGGTTCATAGCCAAAATAACGCCATCCTTCTATTACCTGTTCCGGCGAACCCCTGCTGATACCCAGCTGCAACCGCCCGCCCGAGATAAGATCAGCCGCCCCGGCATCTTCTATCATGTACAGCGGGTTTTCATAACGCATATCAATTACACCGGTACCAATCTCTATTTTACTTGTTTTAGCACCGATAGCTGATAATAGAGGGAACGGCGAGGCCAGTTGCGCCGCGAAATGGTGTACCCGGAAATAAGCGCCGTCTATCCCAAGCTCCTCAGCAGCAACGGCAAGGTCGATGGATTGCAGCAGCGTATCACCGGCCGTGCGGGTTTTATATGCTGGGTGGTTAGACCAATGTCCGAACGATAAAAATCCTATTTTTTTCATAAGTTTTTCAAAATCAATTCACTCATGCAAAGGTAACGATCCCGTCCGTAGAAATGTGTTGCAACATGTATTTGTTTAATGGATATGGCTTTAATACGACAAATCAGTGCTAATATCAAATGAATTCACAACTAGCCATCATGGCCAATCGCCGTTATGAAAATCTATTACTTCGCCGATGTGCTCTGGTCAATCTCTTTTAAGCTATCCATTTTTTTGTAAGCTAAAAACCCTTTAATATCTTCAAAATGTTCGCGAACCCGCTTATTGCCGAATTCGAATACTTTCTGCACCAGACCGTCAAGGAAATCCCTGTCGTGAGATACCAGGATCAATGTGCCATCAAAATCGCGGAGCGCATCTTTGATGATGTCTTTGGTTTTCATATCCAAATGGTTGGTCGGCTCATCCAGTATCAGCAAATTTACCGGCTCTAACAACAGCTTTATCATGGCTAAACGGGTTTTCTCTCCGCCCGAAAGTACCTTCACTTTTTTTGTAGTGTCATCACCGCTGAACATAAACGCGCCCAGCAGATCCCTGATCTTTAGCGAGCCATCGCTCAACGGGATTTGATCAATGGTATCAAATACTGTTAAGCTCTCATCCAGTAATGCCGCCTGGTTCTGGGCAAAATAGCCGATCTTGGCATTATGGCCTACCTTTAAGCTGCCTTCGAAACCAATCTCGTTCATAATGGCTTTTATCATGGTCGACTTACCTTCACCATTTTTACCAACGAACGCTACCTTTTCTCCGCGTTCTATCACCATGGATGCATTTTTGAATACGGTATGGTCGCCATAGCTTTTGCTCAAATCCTCAACGATTAACGGATATTGCCCCGAGCGCGGCGAAGGCGGAAATTTCAAGCGCAAGGCTGATGTATCTACTTCATCAATCTCAATGACCGCGAGCTTTTCCAGCATCTTCACCCGCGATTGCACCTGTAGTGTTTTTGAATAAGTTCCTTTGAAACGATCAATAAATTCCTGGTTATCGGCAATAAAGCGCTGCTGTTCTTCGTAGGCTTTCAATTGATGAACACGGCGGTCCGCACGTAATTGCAGGTAATGGCTGTATTTGGCTTTGTAATCATAAATCCGGCCCATAGTCACTTCTATTGTGCGATTGGTGATGTTGTCTACAAAAGCCCTGTCGTGCGAGATAACCATAACGGCTTTCGCAGAATTGACGAGGAAATCTTCCAGCCATTGGATACTTTCAATATCCATGTGGTTGGTTGGCTCATCCAATAATATCAGATCCGGTTTTTTTAATAAGATTTTGGCCAGCTCGATACGCATGCGCCAGCCGCCCGAAAACTCTGAAGTTTGCCGGGTAAAGTCTTTGCGCTCAAAGCCCAGTCCTTTAAGCACTTTTTCGGTCTCGGCTTCATAGTTGGTGTCTTCTACAGTATAAACCTTCTCGCTTAGTTCCGACACCCGTTCTATCAGCTTCATATACTCGTCGCTCTCGTAATCAGTACGTATGTTCAGCTGTTCATTAACTTCATCCAGTTCCTTTTGCATTTGGTTAGCTTCCGCAAATGCCTTCATGGTTTCCTCAAAAACCGTCACCTTGTCCTGGGTGAGCAAATGCTGAGGCAGGTAAGCTATAATCGCTTCTTTAGGGCCGGTTACACTACCGGTAGTGGGCTTGGCTTCACCGGCGATGATTTTAAGGATGGTGGATTTGCCGGCGCCATTTTTACCCATCAGGGCTATTTTATCGTTCTCGTTTATCGGGAAAGTAACATCACTGAAAAGGGTGGTTCCGCCAAATGAAACGGAAATATTATTGACATTGATCACTGTATGCGAATATTAATTTGGCGGCAAAGATAAACACTGAAGGGGGACTTAGGTGTCGACGTTTAAAAAATCAGGGAACGCATTCCGTTCCCGCCCGGTCGAGCGTCTTTCGCTTAACCGCACAGTGTTTTGAGCGTCCGCGCTCAAAAAGAAAATGCCCTGGCTTTCGCAAGTAACTTTTTATTCTCACCATTAATTGATTCAGCCCTTGTAATTGCGGTTATAGAAATGGTAAATTTTAGGGTGGGGTGGCTATTGTATTTTTACCGCTTGCATTTTATTACCCTTGTCATCAATGTCAAAGCCGATTACCTTGTTGTTTTTGTCTTTTGTAAATTTTACTTCCGAACCGGCCATTTCCAACATAAAAAAATCAGTATCAGAAGTAAAATAAATTTTATATTTCGTTTTACTGTCCAACCTTAACACCAAACCTTCTTTTTCCGGCGTAACATTAAATGTATTTCTATATAGTTTGTAGTTTCCTACGTACGATTTCAATATTTCGTTATTTACGGTAACAACGTTTTTAACTTTCGGAGTATAAAAATCTTTCCAGTTATAAACAGCAGCCAGGGAATTAATTACTTCGTATAACAGACTTCCATTATCGGTATTTGCCATCACTACTGCTCCGTTCCCGTTTTCCATGCTGCCAAAATACGCAGCCACAAAGCCTTCATCAGAACCATCATGGTTAAAATATTTTTCATTCCCTTTTTTAACAATAAATACTCCTAATGCAGCAGAGCTATCAATATAAGGGGTTAATCTCAGCCTGGTTGTTTCCCGGGAAAGTACTTTATTGCTTTTTCCATGTAATGATAGTTGTGTTTCTATAATATATTTAGCCAAATCTGTAGGGTTTGTCCATAGGCCCGCAGCAGCTTGTTCGGGATAAATGTGATGCCTCCCCTTCACTTCTTTCCCATCATTATAATAACCTGTTGCTAATAAATTTTCTTTGTTTGCAGGCGGCGGTTGAGTATAAAAACTATTGGTCATTCCCATTGCATTTAATACATTGTTCCACATATATCTATCGTAAGGTTGCCCTGTTACATCTTGCAATATTAGCTGTGATATGGTTGTTCCACCACCTGAATACTCAGATCTAAGCGATGGCTCATACATTGACCGGATAGCTTTATTGTTAGCCGGCTTTTCCCCATTTAAAGTTTGCAGGAGTGTGGGTATGGTATCACCTTTTTCATAACCGTCAAATCCGTGTACTGTTAATCCTGCTGTATGACTTAGCAAATTTGCGATTGTTATTTTTTTTCCTTTTGACAGAGAGTCATAAGGAAATTTCCAGGATTTCAAAAAAATATTAATATCTGAATCAAGGTTCAATTTGCCTTCCTGTACTAATTTTAAAATTCCAACCCCGTTTAATGATTTGCTGATTGAGCCTGCCTGGAATAATGTACTTGTAGTAACAGGCCGTTGTTCTGAACTATCTGCCCAGCCATACCCTTTTGCCCACTCAATTTTATAGTCCTTTATCAATGCGATACTTACTCCGTTTACATGATTACTTTTCATCCTGTCGGCAAGTGTAAATTGCTGATTCCCTATTTGCACCCATAAACCTAAATTGTTTTCAAACTTTTTAATTTTTGCTTCTACCTCTTTAGAATAGGTTGGATTATTTTGTCCAAGTACAATGTTTGTTTGGATGCAAATGAATAGCAATAAAAAAACGGGTGCAAAGCCCTTAATATATTTAGTCATAATGATTTCGTTGTTTTTTATATTTATAATTCTATCAAAGTTTGATTCAGCGAAATTACTTTGATACCTATCAGCGCGGAGAATTTGGATTGTAAATAGAAATGTAAACTTTGTAAATAAAATATTGACACTATGCGTGACAGCTAAAATCTTTCTCCGTGAAAGGCAAGTATTGTTTTGGATTGATGCTGCTTTTTTTATTTCTGTGATCTGCGTAGCATTCAGTATGGCCGGTAGTCACGATTTTGATATTTGCAGAAGCCGCGAAAGCTCTTACCTAATGATCAGTATCCTCGTCCGGGAAAGGGTCTTTCACTTGACTGTACAGTGTTTTGAGCGTCCGCGCTAAAAAAGAAAATGCCCTGGCTTTCGCCAGGGCATTTTGGCGGAGAGTTAGGGACTAACACCTATTATAATTGCTGCAAACTTGTGATTGTCAAAAACGGCCTTTATTTTATCCAATGGCTGTTTTTACTATACAAGGCTTTAACAAACTACACCTGTATATAAATAAAATTGCCCCCTAATTTGCACCCTTTTCTATTTTAAGGGATATTTACCACAGTTTTACAATTTGCGACATCATGAGTACTCTTAGGTTTGTACTACGTACAGATAAGCCCGACAAGTTCGGCAAATGCCCTATTGAATTGATTTATCAAATATCCGGGCAAAGAAAGAAGATCTTCACAGATATAAAATTGCACCCTGTAAGTCCCCCGGATGCCGGGCAATGGGATATTAAACGCCAAAAGGCAGTTTACATAAAACCGGACCTGCTAAGGAAGATTAAGCGCATGCAACCTGGCGTTTCATGGGATGACATTATTTTAATGGATAGCGAGGTTAACGAGATCAACAGCAAGCTTGCCTCTATACAGGCCGAAATAATCAACATCGAAAAGCTTTTTGAACTTACCAAAGAAATCTACAGCGCCGAATCAGTCATAGAAAAATACAAAGCTCAAAAGACAGGCACAACCGAAAGGACTGAGCATAAAGAGTTTTTGTTTGACTTCATTGATAGATACATTGTCGATAACTCTGCCAGCCGCGCGCCTGGCTCCCTTACCGTGTACAAGTCCGTTAAAAATCACCTGTTAAATTATCAGGCGGCGACAAAGGAAAAAATCAGGTTTGAAAAATTGGACTACGGTTTTTTTCAGCGGTTCCAAAACTTCTTAATCGGTTGCACCAAAACAGATGCAAACGGTAACGTTTCCCCCATGCTCAATAACACTACCATCGCCAAAGCTTTGAGCACACTTAAAACCTTGATCGGGTACGCGCGGAAACATGGGATTAAGATAAATGAGGGCTACCGGGATTTTTCAATTAAAAAGGAAAAGCTGGAGGTTATCACCCTTACGCAGGATGAGTTTAACCGGCTTTTACAAAAAGACTATTCAGATAATAAAAAGTTCGACCGGGTTCGGGATTTGTTTTGCTTTAGCTGCGCAACTGGTTTGCGGGTGTCAGACCTGGAACAGCTTAAACGGGAACACATTAAAGGCGATGAAATCAGATTGACCGTTAAGAAAACCAAGCGGGAATTAACTATTCCCTTAAATAAAATATCGGCCGGCATACTTGATAAGTATAGAGAATTGGACAGGCCTTTGCCGCTGATCAGTAGCCAAAAATTGAACGAATATATTAAAGACGTTTGTCAGGATGCCGAAATTAACGAGCCTATCGAAATAGTTCGATTTAAGGGGCCGAAGCGCGAAGCAATCACTTATCCAAAATATCAACTTATCCACATTCACACCGGCCGCAAAACTTTCGTAACCCTGTCTTTAGAAAAGGGAATGAGCGCCGAACAGGTTATGGCCATCACCGGGCATACCGACTATGCCAGCTTCAAACGCTATGTTGATGTAACTAAAAAGCTTACTAAAGTGGTGATGGTAAAGGCATGGGGGGAGGTTCCAAAACTCAAAGTGGTATAAGTTGTCAATAAATAAATTTTGATATTGCTAATTCCATTAGTAAAATTTATAAATTTGTAAATATTAAATATCAAAAGAGATGGAATTAACAGAAATCAAAACCAAAAAACAAAGCGGCGATTTAGTGACCGTGAGTCGAATTGTCGGAATTGCCCAGGGCACCGTTAACATGGCCTTAAAGGTGCCAGGTAGCAAACATCATGGTGCCGTAGTCAAAGCATTGGAGGCGGTAATTAATAGCCGGGAACAACTTATATCGAGTCTGTCGGCATAAACAGACTATCCCCCGAATAATTCAAAAGTTTAGGAAGCAAAATTAAAAACTACGAATATGAAACTGAAGTGAACCCATTAAGATTAGCAAGTCAATCAGCTGTAGCAGCTGGTCGCACTGCTGATGATAACAATATCATCATAGTTACTACTCCCTCACAAATACAGGATTATATCAATTCTGCAATCCAAACAGCCGTTGTTAACTACGGGCTGACTGGTCCCTCACAATCAAATAAAGACGGCGACGAAAAGCCGGTAACAGTAAAAGAGCTATGTGCGTTTTTAGGCGTAACAGAGGCAACCGTTATACGTTATCGGCAAAAGGGACGAATCCCGTTTATGAAGTTAGGCAGCAGGATCCTGTTTAATAAATCGGCTGTTATGGCCGCACTGGAAAGTAAGAAAAAATAAAAACGGCTTATGCGTTTGAGTAGCTTAAGCCGTTAATAGGGTTTGTTTTATTAAGATTGCTTGGTCAAAGATAAATAGTAATCCCCTTATTTTCAACTTTCCGGTTAGAAAACTACACAAATGCAGCCCATTTAAATACAATAAAATGAGCGCACTTGAACAACAGAAAATCAGCAATGTTAATATAAGCCCGACCGCTATAAAAGCTTATCAGGAAATATTAACAACAGGCATTAAACCACAGCAGGCGACCATAGCCGCATTATTGCAAAAAGTACCCATAGCATCAAGCCGCGACCTGGTCAACATCACCGGCGTTGAGAGAGGGACTATTTGCCGGATATTATACAACCTCGAAAAATCAGGAAAAGTAATTAAAAGCCATAGAGCTACATGCCCTATCACTAAACACATAGTCAGTTTTTATAAGCTGGCCGTAAAGGATTAGTTAGTATGTACGATGGATTTACCGCGACCGGCGTTAACCCATCGCTTAAACGCACCATGCAGTTAAGCGGTCTTTTGGTGGATATTAAAACAGTTGTTACCCGGAAAACAGGGGAAGAACAGCTTGTGGGGTTTTATAAGGGAATAGAATTCACACTATGCAACAATGACCGCATTAACCTAAAAGGATCCTTTCATAAAATGCTAAATAATGGACTTCACAACCATAACGATTTTTCAATCAGCGATGCGAAAAACGTATTGAATGAGCTTGTAGAAAAATTCGGTAGTGACATTTTAGACCTTAAACTCAACAGCATCGAGATGGGGTTAAACATTACTTTGCCGTGGACAGCTGCGGACTTTGTTCGGCGTCGCAATATCATTATGCTGAAGTACGGCGTAACGCTTAAAAGTGAAATTGTGGCCGATGACAAAAAAGGCTTTGATAAGGGCCTTAAGTACATTTTAACTGATTACATGCTTAAGGTTTACGATAAAGGGTTGCAATACAACGTTGCAAACAACCTGCTAAGGTGTGAAATCAAATCCCGGTTAATGAGACATCTTAACGATGCAGGAATAAGCAGTATCGGCGATATAATGCGCCCTGGTAGCGTTGATTTTTTATTTAAGCAACTGATAGACCACTTTAACAGCATCCTGATCAGAGAGGATTTAAAGAGTGATGCGGAGATACCGGAAGCAAAAAGGAATTTTTGGGCGCTTGCTGATAATCCGGATTGGTGGAATGACTACAAGAAATTTAACCCGGTCAAACGGAAGCGCGAAAAAGATAAGTTTTACAGGTTTTTAGAGAAATATGCCGTTACCGATTATAAAGGAAAAACGATAGAACTGCTTAACGCGAAGTATCAAATATTGAGGCTGTGAGATAAAAAACTGTATATGTTTGTAGGGGGTGCAAAAATTGAGTTTTAACACTAAGTAGGGTATCAAAAATTTTACCACTTGTATATGTTTGTATCCCTCTATATAACCCTCCAACCATTACAACCCCGTGTTTTACGCTATGGGTTGAATTAATACACTAACTAACAAAATTCAAAAAATCGGCGGTGTGCACATTTTCAGTGGGCACATTGAATTATCAAATAATTAAAAAACTGGGCTAACATTTGACTAAAATTATAATTAAATGAACAATAACATTCAACCAAACAAATTTCAATTTATCATCAACATCAATGGAAACGATGAGGAGATTGTAAGCCAGTCACCGGAGAACTGGCTACAGACGGCTATCAAGTTTACAAGGTCAAAAACTTATGGCGGTTTATTTCGCGGTGAAACACTGCCTACAAAATTCGTTAAAAAAGCGGCTATGCTATTGCGTAAGGAGTTTTACAAAAAAAGTGTTTTGGCTTTTGTTAAAAACAAGATCCGGATGTTGAACCCGAACACATGGACTTACTATGACATTTACAACGGACGTCTTGATTTCACAACCTCAAAGGATACCAGGACAAGCTTTGAGGTTAATAGTATAACCGATGACTTTACGGCGCAATTAAGTGCGAATGAGTCCGTGGACTATCTTATCTCGCTTGACGTTCCTGAAGCTATTAACATAGAGCTAACACCATTAACGCTAAAGGAAACCGCTACTTTTGTACCCGGCGCCCCTCCTGACGGAAATATCCACAGTGACTATTTTGTACCGCTGCAATTAGTCACTAATACTCAAAATAGTGTGAACTATTCGAGTAAATCGGTGCCGTACGGACAGTTGCGTACGCCTGATTTTACTACATCAAATGATAATTTTTTCTTTAGCCGTGTTACTGGTAAATTGAAATTAACCGGTTCGCTACAATGTAAAATATTTATTGCACCCGTAGCGACTGCCCATTTAAAACTATACATCATCAATAACAGCGGGGTTGTCAGGGTGCCGCTCATCGATGTGAATACAAGCGCAGGTTCTGTAACAACTATAACGTTAAACCAAGTCATTTCGGTAACCACTGGCGAAAAGCTTTTCCTGTATCAGGAGCAGGTAGACAGCGAAGACGGCAGCGGGATAACCGTTGCTTCCGGTGAAATTGATTTGGCCTATAGCACGACCAGCCCGGCCACAATGTGCAAAGGTTTGCCGGCATGGTCCGTATTTCAAAAGCTATTGCAAGCCATGAATTCCAATTTAGATTCCGGCCCTAACTTGCCGGTTCCGTGGAAATCAAACCTATTAACCGGCGCGCTCGGAAACTTAATAATCACTTCAGCAGATTCTATACGGCTCGGAACCGGAAGCCTTTTCAATTCATCAGATACGCTATTTCCCGGTACTTACTTAGTTATTGAAGGATCTGTAACTTACG
>Ga0207671_10001782_pt1 | contig 24129 bp, 15 predicted proteins | sample KBSC24metaG_FD_184352 | JGI IMG/M metagenome (GOLD analysis project Ga0207671, IMG submission 184352) | Corn rhizosphere microbial communities from Kellogg Biological Station, Michigan, USA - KBS C2-4 metaG (SPAdes) (version 2) | ecosystem: Host-associated > Plants > Roots > Rhizosphere > Soil... | reverse complement strand
ATCGCAACAACGTCAGCGTCAGCTTCAGCCGAAACAGTGACGGCACGATCAATCAGCTGTTGGATCAGAACGGCCAGGTCATCCTGACCTACAGCTACAGCGGTGGCCAAGTCGTCAAGATCAGCGACTACAGCGGTCGCAGCGTCAGCTATCAATATACCGGTGGTCAGCTCACGAAAGTGACCGACGCGCTGGGCTACGAATGGAACTACAGCTACACGGGCGGTCTGCTGACCGGCAAGACCGACCCGAACGGCCACAGCACGACGATCACGTATAGCGGCAATCGCGTCGTCCGGATCACCGATCCGATGCAGTACCAGACGAACTACACCTATGCCTACGATCACTTCAAGCGCGTCTACACCACCGTAGAGACCTCACCGACCAACGTGCGTACCGAGACGCATTACGACGTACGCGGCAACGTGATCTATCAGCAGATCGGCACGCGCGTAGTGAACACGTTGGTCAAGGACGGCAGCAATGTCGAGATCAGCATCGACGAACGCGGACTGCAGACGCGAACCGTCTACGATACCCTAAGAAATCCGATCCAGGTGACGTATCCGGACGGCACGACGACGAGCACGACCTATGATCCCATCTACAACAACGTCACGAGTCGCACCGATGAGCTGGGCGTACAGACCAAGTACGAATACGACGCCAAGGGCAACCTCACCAAACTTATCGAAGCATTGGGCTATCCAGAACAAAGAACAACGACATACACCTACGATCAATACGGCCAGCGCTTGACTCAAACGATCAAGGGCATGCCGGTTCCAGCCGGAGTCACGCCGGGTCCGGACGATACGCAATACCAGGATGCGACGACCACGTGGACGTACGATCAGTACGGCAACGTCGCCACAGTTGGCGATCCATTACAGCACGTCACAAGCTACACGTACGACGTCATGGGCAATGCGATCACGAAGACCGATGCGCGGCATAACACCTGGTTGTATAGCTACGATGCACGAGGTCGATTGATTGGGCGGACTGATCCACTAAACCACGCCACGACGTATGAGTACGACAAAGTCGGGAATCGAGTGAAGGTAATTGACGCGCTAAACAATGTCACAACATATTCTCACGATGCGAATGACTGGCGTACGAGTATCACTGACGCACTTGGTGGCGTCGTTACAACAGTGTACGACCAAGATGGGCGGGTGACGAAGACTTGTGATCAGAGCGATGTGTGCGCGCGTTATGGCTATGACTCGGATGGACGGCTCATTAGTACGGAGGATGGCGCGGGCAACGTTACAAAGACGCAATATGGCGACAATACGAATGGGCTGGCTGGACTTATTGCGGCCACGGTATACCCAACTTACACTGTGCAAAATAAGTACGATGCCCGCAGCAGACGGACTGAGAGCATCCAGATATTGCAAAGCGGTCAACCATCGATCACGGTCTATGGCTATGACGCAAAGGACAGGATAACTACAACCACCGATGCGTTAGGCCAAACGACACTTACCCAACGCGATGCGCTTGGAAGAACAATTAAACTGACGGATGCTCTTTCGGGCGTCACGACATATGTTTTCGATTCGCGCAACAACCTGCTATCGGTAACGGATGCAAATGAACACTCGCATCAGTTTAGCTATGATCTTGCCAGTCGAACTGTGAGGGAGTTACGGCCGTTAGGTGAGACCACTAGTTATATCTATGATGAAGTCGGCAATGTTATCACCCGCACTGCGCCGGCAGGCGAACGGTGGACGTATGAATACAATTCCGCCAACCATCGAGTGGTTGTGACGGAATTCGCTGCCGCAAATAGCGAGGCAAGTGAAGTAGTCCGGTATAGCTTTGATGCCAAGAACCAAGTTACGGGGTACATCCAGACCGGGGAAGTGCAGGGCAGTACCGCCTATACCTACGACGCCAAGGGTGAGAAGACGAGTGAAATGGTTACGTATGGCGACGGACCGAGCGCTTTTAGCAAAACAATCCAGTACGACTATTATCCAAACGGGCTAAAGAAGTTTTTCACCTACCCCGACGGCACAGTGGTTGCCTACGTCTACTTAGCGAACAACCAATTGGCCAGCGCGACGACGCCAGATGGAAACACGATCCAGTTTACTGGATTTGTCTGGGACGCTCCGACACAGGTGCAAATGCCAGGAGTTGTGCGCAACGTGACGCTCGATATGTTGCAAAGGCCGCTGAAAATCAAGGTCCAAGCGATCGGCACCGGTACCCTTGACGCGCCGAATGGTGCAGTCGTTATGGACTATCAATACACGTACGACCCAGTGGGTAATATCACCAAGCGCATTACCGAGGATGGAGAATACGACTATGCCTACGACAAGGCAGATCGGTTAAGTAGCGCGACGCCGCCAATCAACCTTCAGGTTTCCGCGAACACTCCGAACGGATTACCGGTGGAGCAATACTCATATGATGCGGTCGACAATCGCATCGGCAGTGCACATCAGCCGGGGCACTGGAACTACAGTGCGGACAATCAGTTGCTGAACTATGGGCAGGGCGCACAGCGACAGAGTTATCAATATGATGCCAATGGCAACACAGTCAAACAATTGACCGGCGATCCAGACGCGCCAAGCAGCACTCGTTCGTTTGTCTATAACGCCGCCGAGCGGCTGACGGAAGTGGACGATAATGGCACGGTGACTGCCCTTTACCAATATGACCCGATGCGTCGACGGATCCGCAAAGAGACCAATGGTCAGACGACTTGGTTCCAATACGCCGACGAGGGGGTGGTCGCGGAATTTGCGAGCGACGGTACGATCAAGCGTATTTACGGATGGGCGCCCAGTAAAAAAACGAGTATACGACCGCTTTGGTTGGCGGATAACAACAGTAATAAATGGCTGGTTGGCTATCAGCAGACCGATTATGCTGAAACACCTCAACGGATGACCGATGCTTCCGGAAACGTTGTATGGAAAAATATAAGCGATGCGTTTGGATTTGAAATAGTCACGACGAATTCAATGTTGAATCCGCTACGATTCTCCGGTCAGTATCTAGACAGTGAAATCGGACTTGCGTACAACCATTTTCGCCATTACAACCAAGCCACGGGGTCTTACATTGAATTCGATCCCGTAGGGTTAAAGGCAGGAATGAACAGCTACGCTTACGCGAGAATGAATCCATTAGCGCGAATCGATCCCAATGGTTTGGCTAGCTGTAGCAAATGCCCTCCCTCTGATCCAACCAGGTGTTGCGATCAAATAAAGGCTAGTGGCGACGCCGCGAGTGTTGCAAACGATCTGCCGCCAGGACAAGGTTATACGGGTTGCTGTAACGGGGTGCCGAAGACGTGTGTTTTTCCAGAGCGGGAGCCTAGCGCGAGCAGATCTCCGTCGGTTAGCAAGATACTTGTTGAATGTACGGAGACACACGAGGGCGAGCACGAGAAACAAATTACATGCGATCCGAAAAAGTGTGGTGGTCAACCCCCTAGTGGATTCAAACCTAACTACCAGCCTCCTCCAGGGCACAATCCAAACGACCCGAATAATCCAAAGGCCGAGTGTCCAGCATTCACCGCACAAGTAGCTTGCCTTATACCTTACCAAAATGATCCTGACTGCGATGCTGATTGTCAATTCATATTGAATTTTGACATTAACTTCTTTACCGGGTTGCGTGATAAATATTGCGGAATGCCGAAATGAACGAGATCGGCTACCTAATAGGCAAGGTGCTTTTTTTTTCTGTAGCAGCTGCAAAAACGCACGGGTGCGATAGCTATCTAGAAAACAAAGATGTACTTAAAATTTTGCACACCTATGATGCGAAAGTCACTGTGAAAGACATTGAAGAACGCGGAGGTAGTGAAGATAATTCAAATGCTGTGATTTGCCGGATAGATGGCAAAAGGGAAAGCCTGACAAACACGAGGCTTTTCACTTTGGATATACAGCGCAACGGCGATGTGCGAGTCATTTACAATATTGCAGATGCGATAGCTTATACAAAAAAAGAATATGGTGAAAAAGCTATAATTACAGACGTGGACCTTGCCGAGACTTTTCTTCGTCTTTGGCGTAAAAATTCCAGATGTGACAGTCCATATATAGTCTCCTCAGCCCTCCTGCGAAACGAGTGGCTTCTTTTTGTCACGTGTGATTATGGTGACTACCAAATGTGGATAAGTGCAGCGGGCGAGTTGAAGTCGCTTTCGGGTGGTCTTTCTGGAGATGTGATTCCGAGAAAGAACTGATTTTGGCGGTGCTAGGCTCGATCTCGTTATGAAGAACATCGATAACCATTGTTCAGATCGGCAAGGGGCGCAAAAAATCTCTCTAATCGGGCGCGTTACAGCAGGTTCGTCACCGATTATGCACGGAGGCAACGTGCTTTATTTGGGCCACGTCTTCGCGGCCGCGATGTTGATCGGGTACAGTGCGAAAGCTATTGCCTTGGCGGGTGACGAGAAAGCCATTGTGCCCGCATCACAATCTTGCCCACCAGCGCAGGCCGAGCATCTGGAACCCACAAAACGTATCACCCTCGCGCCACCCAGACCCATAATCCAGGATTCAACACGGTCCAAGATTTTTGTATCCGCATCGGGAGGCGTTGAGGAGCTGGGCAAGGCATTGCTCGTTGACGTACGTTTGAGCGCGGGTAGAGCTAAAGAGTGGGTTCCGGACGCAATCCGCGTCCCTCCCGATTTTTTAAAAATAAACGCGCTGGTCCAAGGCACAGATTTGGTTTTTCTAATCGGCGATGGCAAGGACGAAGCCCGCATCTACGAAGCGGTCAAGGACATCCCGCGCAAGAACCTCAAGCCGCTGAAAATAATTTCGGGTGGCGTGCCCGAGTGGCATCGCGCGGGCGGTCCAGTCGCAGGCGACACGTCAGTTTTCGATGGTCCGGCGGAGGTCAACGAGCAGGAATTCGTGCAGCTCATTCGTCAGGGAGCGATCGTAGCACTTGTTGGTAATGCCACGCCGCTGCAGAGACAAGCCATTGGCGAGTTCATGGAATTGCCACCAGGCGCCGGTGTTGAAACCAATACTGCATCGGTACGCCCGCGATTGTCAGACGCGGGATTCGTTTTGGTTTTATCCAACCGCGCCGACGTTGGCTTGTGGACTCGCGCATGGATAACTGCGTTTCATCGCTCGCCATTCATATTCGTTGATCCCGGCGACCGCTACGTCAAATTTCTCGATCAACAATCCCGAATCGCCGCGAATGCCGGAAAGCCACTCCAGCATCGATGCGATTGGCGTTAAAAACTCTCTGGATATGGCAATGAAAAAGGTACTTGTTGATTTGGTCGTCGGCGTGATTGCGGTATTTGTTGGCTTGTTTCTTTACGATCACTTTCGCATCGCGCACCCGGCCGCAGGCCCATCAGTCGGCGCGGCTCAGGACAGGACGCGTATGCTGCAAAGCGATTTTCAGCGCGCCGTGGGCGCTGTGGAAACCGCGGCGGCCACGTACTATGCGAACCACGGGACTTGGCCGGCGAATAACGAAGATGCCGGGCTTCCGCCGCCCGATACCTATCGCGGCGAATCGCTAGTCAGGCTGGAATTGATGGGGCCGATTATAAATCTTACGTTCGACGCGAAGTCTGGGATTGAGGGCGGGAGAATCACCCTTAACGGCGAACCTACACCGAAGATGGCGATGGGCATCCACTGGGGCTGCATTTCGAACATTGCTGATATCGCCGCGATCATTCCGAACTGCAGGCAAACCCTGCCTTAGGCAGGAGTACTCGCCTCGGGCCATCCTGCGAACGCGTCGGGATTGGCGCCAGTAATCTCTGGGGCTGCGGTCAGAGGAGAGCGTCGTGTTTCGCCGGAAACGAATCCATCTCCGACCGTTGCTTCGAGTCATCGCTGTCAGCACGGCCGCGCTGGCCATGTCGTGCAATGCTCAATCCAGTTCGGCGGCCACGGCGCCCGGGCCGCTGGCCATCGTCGATGTGACGATCATCGACGTGGCTCACGCGCAGCGTTTGCCGTCGCGCACCGTGCTCATCGATGACGGCCGTATCGCAAAGGTGGGGAGAAACGGAGCGGTCGCCGTTCCGCCCGGCGCCGAGCGGATCGACGGGCGCGGCAAATTTCTCGTGCCCGGTCTCGTCGACATGCACGTGCATCTGTTCAACAACGCCTCGCATCGGCCGCCGAATGATTGGGCATTTCCGCTGTTCGTGGCCAACGGCGTCACCGGTGTGCGTGAGATGGCAGCGCGGCCGGAGCAGATCGCCCAGGTCAGGCGCTGGAATGAAGGCGTGAACAGTGGCGCGCTCATCGCGCCCCGCGTGCTCGCTGCCGGCGTTCCGGTCGATGGCGCTTCCGAAGACGACGTGCGCGCGAAGGTGCGAGAGGCTGCAAAGCAGGGTGCCGACTTCATCAAGGTGTTTTCAGAAGTACCGGCGCCGCAATGGCGCGCGATCATCGACGAAGCAAGGCAGCACCACATTCCGGTCGACGGCCACGTGCCGGCTGCGGTGACGCTCGTCGAAGCGGCTCGCGCGGGGCAACGCACCGCCGAGCATCTGATGCAGGCGTATGAGGCGTGCTCGTCGGTCGGGGAGAGCATCGCGTCACGGCGCGACGTGGCAGGCGCCGCCGCCGTCGAGCTGCGCGATCACCAGGAGCGCGAAATTCTCGAGACATTCGATCCCATCCGATGCATGCAAAGCGCCAGGATGGTTGCGCAAACGCAGCAGGCACAGGTGCCGACGCTGGTGCTGAGCCGATTCGAAACCGTGCCGCCGGGCAGCATTTTCACGGCCGACCCACGCTGGCCTCTGTTGAGGGCGGACGAGCAGGCGAGGTGGCGGCGCATTCTCGGGCAGAGATCCGCGGACGATACGAGACTCGCCGCTCTGCGCTGGAAGGTCAGTTGTGACATCACGCGTATTCTGAATTCCGCAGGCGTTGCGTTGCTCGCCGGCACCGATACGCCGATGCCGCTGAACTATCCGGGCTATTCGTTGCATGACGAACTGGAACTGCTCGTCGAATGCGGCTTGAGCCCGGCGCAGGCGCTGCAATCGGCCACTGTGCAGCCAGCGCAAAGAATGAATCTTTCGAACATCAGCGGCTCGGTCGATATCGGCAAGCGTGCCGACCTCGTGCTGCTCGACGCCGATCCGCTGCGTGACATTCGCAATCTGCGGCGCATTCGCGCGGTGGTGTCGGCGGGGCGTTTGCTGCGGCGAGAACAGCTCGACGCCGCGCTCGGAGTCAGCGCAAAGCAGTAAACGTTTTCCATCGCACAGACCGGCACGTCCCGAAACGGATGTAATTTTTGCACTCGCTCAAACGCAAAGGAGTGCAAATGCGTGCGTTTACGTTGCTTTTTGCAGTGGTCGCCACGCCCGCGCTGGCCACCGACTGGCTGCAGTTTGGATTCGATTCCAGCCATAGTGGCGTGAATCCGGACGAACGCGCGCTGACCCCGGACAATGTGGCGCAGCTGAAGCTGCTCTACTCGACGACTCTGCCCGACACTGCGGAAGGCGCGCCGGTGCTGCTCACCAATGTCGTCACACCGTTGGGTACCAAAGATGTGCTGTATCTGACTCTCGAAGACGGCACGCTGCTGGCGCTCGACGCGGCTACCGGTGCGACGTTGTGGTCGCAGCATCCAGCCCCATCAGAAGCGTGTGCGATGCTGTCGCCACCGTGCTTCGTGACTTCCTCGCCGGCGCTCGATCCAAATAGGGAATTTGTATACAGCTACGCGCTGGACGGCTATGTGCACAAATTTCGCGTCGGCGACGGCAGTGAAATCACGGCGGGCGGCTGGCCGGAACTTGCCTCGGCGAAACCCGATGTGGAGGCCGGGTCCTCCGCACTGGGTTTCGCGACCACTCACAATGGCGCGACGTACCTGTACTCGGTATTCGCGGGCGCTGCATGGCTGCCGGACTTCAGCGGCTACGATTATCAGGGCCACATCACCGCGATCAATCTGGCTACCGGCACGCAGATTACTTTCAACGTCGCGTGCAGCGACCAGGGCAACGTGCATTTCGTCAAGAACGATCCAAATCCGCCGGTTTCCGTCATGCCGGATTGCCCGCAACAGTGGTTCACCAACAACGGCAACACTCTGGCCGATGGCGATGGCGGCATCTGGGGGCGTGGCGGCTTCACCTACGATCCCGTGAACGACCGTATCTACATTTCCACGGGCAACGGCCTGTTCGATGCGAGCAACGGCGGTCATGACTGGAGCGATTCCGTCCTCGCGCTTCCGGCGGCGCTCGATCAAGCATTGACTTCGCCGCTCGACAGCTACACGCCGGGCAACTATCAATACATGATGTACAACGACTACGATCTTGGCGCCACGTCGATAACGTTGTTGCCTGCGCCGACGGGATCGGCGAAGACCCATATTGGCGTGCAGGCCGGCAAAGACAGCTACCTGCGCATCATCGACCTCGACAATATGAGCGGCCTGGGTTCGCCCGGCAACGCCGGCGGCGAGCTGTTCATCAGCAGCGTGCCGCAAGGCTACATGATGATCGCGCAGCCGCTGGTGTGGATCGACCGCTTCACGGGCGCGATCATGCTGATCATCGCGAACAACTTCGGCATCTCCGCGACACAGGTCGTCGTCGATACCGCGAACGGAAACCTGCCGGCGCTGCGCAGTTCCGGCCCACCGAACTGGGTCAATGCGGGCGCCCCCGTCCTCGGCAGCTCGACGAGCACCGGCGGAACTTCCCCAGTGCTCGCGAACAACGTTTTGTATTACGCCGGCAGCGGCGGCGTGCTCGCACTCGATCCCGCCAGCGGTACCACGTTGTGGCAAGACACGTCGATGGGCACGGCCAATTCCACGACGAGGAGCAGTTTCCACAAGCAGAGTCTGATCGTGGTGAATGGCCGCGTCTATGTGCCGGACAATCACGGCAAACTATGGGTCTACGACGCCAGCAACGAGATCTTCGCGAACGGTTTCGACTAGATTTCGATGGTTCTGATATTCAGCGTTTCCAGAGAATGCTGCAGCCGGCGAACAGCGTGCGTCCGGCGGCCGGTTCAAAGTATCGGCCATTGCTCTCGTTGACGATTACCGACCCGACATAGTTGCGATCGAAAACATTGTTCACGCGCAGGTAGGCCGAGATATCGGCTTGTCCGCGCGTGAACGCGTAACCGATGCTTGCGCCGGCGGTCGCATAGCCGGGCGCGAACTGGGTATTCACGTCGTTCACCGGCGTTTTCTCCGCGGCATCGAGCTCAATTTTCGCATTCCAGCTTGATGCAGCGCCGAATCCGAGCTCCGCGTGCACCAGCGACTTCGGCACACCGGGAATGCGCGCGCCGGCGGGCACCGGTGTTGCGGGCGTTGTGCAGTTACCGGTGCACGTCAGGAATGCCGACCGGAACGACGCATCGGTGTAGGTATAGGCGATTGCCGCGCGAAGGCTCGCGGAAAATGCATAGCGGAAACTCTGTTCCAGTCCTTGCCGGCGAGCATGATCGATGTTCTGGTACGTGGTGCGACCGCCCGAGGACGTCGCGACCGCCAATTCGTGGTCGGTATTCGCGCGAAACAGCGCCACGTCGAATTCGCCTCGGCCGAGCTGCAGTTTCGAACCCACCTCGCCATTGCGGCTGTGCGCGGGCTGAAGATCGAAATTCAGTCCGGCGGTTCCGTTCGGGCGGTAGCCGAGCTCGTTGAATGTCGGCGTTTCAAAGCCCGTACCGTACGCCGCATAGAGGTGCCACTCCGGACTGGCGCGATAAAGCAGTCCGGCGACCGGCGTTGTCGCCGAATAGGACTGTCGGCCGCTGTCGTCGCCGTTCGCGACGAAATGATCATCCGCGGCGAAATGGACCGCGCTGTGGCGCGCACCGGCGCTGAGCTTCCAGCGTTCGGCGACATCCCACGTCGCCTGCAGGTACTGATCGAAATTGTATACATCATCCTGCTCGTCGCGGCGCAGGTCGCCGGCTACTCCCAGCACATCGTCGACGAAGTTGTTGTAGCCGCGACGATGTACGTTTTGCCGATCGTAGGTGCCGCCGAGCGTCACCTCGAGCGGCCGTTGCGCGAGTGAGCCGTGCCACGACCAGTGCGCGTCCGCGCCGCCGTAATTGCCATCGAGATCGATCACGCCTCCCGGACTGGTCGATTTGGATTGCACGCTCAATGGGATCGCCTGGAACTGCTCCACGCTGCGTATACCGTAATAGCCCAGCACACTCAAAATCTGGTTCGCACCAATCGCCTGTTCGTAGATCGCGCCGATTTGATCCTGATGCACGCTCTTGCGCGTATCGAATGACACGGCAACCGGTTGCGGCTGCCGCGGATCTGCTTCGAACTGTGCACGCGTCAGTCCGAGCGGGTCGTCGGCACTCGGAACAACGACGCTATTGGCGAGCAGCGTCAACTTGCGATTTTCGTCCAGATGTATATCGATTTTGAGGTTGCCGTTCTCGCGCTGCGCGCGACCATGCGCCCGGTAATTGTCGGTATAGAACTGCGATAGGCTAAAGTTGTAGCCGATGGCGCCGTTCAAGCCGCGCGCGCCGATGCCAATGCGATAGGTACCGTAGTCGCCGGCGGAAATGGAGCCGCGCAGTTCCGAAGGTTCGCTGCCCTCGGCCGTGAATATCTGGATCACGCCACCCGACGCATTGCCGTACAGCGCGGCGAACGGGCCGCGCAAGACCTCGATGCGGTCGGCGGAGTCGAGGCTGAAATTCGACACCTGGCCCTGGCCGTCCGGCATCGAGGCGGGAATGCCGTCGCTGAATAAACGCACGTCGCGCACGCCGAAACTCGAGCGTGCGCCAAATCCACGGATCGAGATCTGCTCGTCTTGTGCGTAATTTTGCCGGTCGCGTGCCAGCACGCCGGCGACACCCGACAGATATTCCGAAGCATTGATTGCCGGCGTGTTCGCATCGGCGTGACTCAGTGAAACCGCATCAGTGGATGCCGGAAATTCAAACGCAGGTTGCGCTTCCCGAGTCGCCATGACCACGATCGGGGCGAGGATGTCTTCGTCGCTCGGTTCAGCGGCGGCCGCGTTGCAACAAAGCGCGATCGCAACAAGCCCCGAAAAATTGTGCATTGGATCCTCTCCTTGGATACGCCGCGAAGCCGATTGTCGAAACAAGTCAGGGAATCTGCACGCCCCAAGGCGTTTTGCCGACATGGATATCTTTGATCGGCTTCAGCGTCGACGTGTCAATCACACTGACGCTGTCCGAACGGCCATTGGCGACATAGAGCTTCTTGCCGTCGCGGGAAAGCGCCATGTTCCACGCGCGCTTGCCGACCGGAACGTCGGCAATCACTTTTTCCGCCGCGGTGTCGATTACCGAGACGGTAGCGCTGCCGCCGTTGGAGACGTACACGCGTCGGCCATCGGAGCTCGCCAGCGCGCCCGCGGCGCGCGTACCGGTGGCGATCGTACGCAGCACCTTGCGTTGATCGATGTCCAGTACATCGACGGCGCCGGCTGTTTCCTGCGCGATATACGCGATGTGCTTGCCGGGCAGGATCGCGATGCCGCGCGGGTGCCCGCTCACGTGGACGAGCGAAATCGATCGGCGCGCCTTGACGTCGATGATGTCGACGTCGTCGGAATTCTCGTTGCTCGTCAGCAGCAGTCGCTCGTCGCCGGTCCACTCGCAATGTTCCGGATTCTTGCCTTGCGTGGCGACGGTGCCGGTGACCTTGCGTGAGGCCACATCGATGAATACGACGCTGTCGTTTTGTTCACTGCACAGTGCGATGGTCTTGCCGGAAGGCGAGAAACTTGCACCTTCGGCGCCTTTACCGGCATCGATCCGCTGCACGACTTTGCCGGAGCCAAGATCGACGACGATCAGCTGGTTGTTCATCGCGTCGGCGACAAACAACGTGTGCTCTGCGCGATCGGCGATCGCCGCCTGCAGTTTGCCGCCGTTTTCGCCGTGCACGGAGATCGTGCGCTCGACCTCGTCGGTCCGCGTATCGATCACGGCGATGGTGCCTTCGCCTTCGTTGGCGACATAGGCGTGTGGCGCGCAGCACCCTGCGGCGGGCATCAACGCGAGAAATAAAAAACCACGGTTCTTGATTCGCATTTTTCGTCCCTGTGCAGATCAGAACAGCTCTATCGTAGCACTCCCCGAGGTCGCGAATCCGGCGACCTGCTTCATTATTCGACGGTCACGATCGGCTCACCGGCCTGGAATTGGCCGATCCGCCCGGCGCGTGCAAAACCGTGTTTGCCGAACGTGTCGAGCACAGCCGCGAGCGATTCGGGCGCGCAGGCGACGAGCAAGCCTCCCGAGGTTTGTGGATCGGTGAGCAGCGTCTGTTGTGCAGGGCCGAAGTCTGCGACAAAACGCACGTTCTTGCCGTACGCTGCCCAGTTGCGCGCCGACGCACCGGTGAAAAATCCGGCCGTCGCGAGAGCGTGCACGCCGTCGAGCAAGGGCACGTCGCGCATGCGCACCTGCGCGCCCAGCGCGGCGCCCTGGCACATCTCGATCAGATGCCCGAGCAGGCCGAAACCGGTGACGTCGGTAATTGCATGCACGCCCTCGATGGCGGCAAGCTCCGGACCGGCGCGATTGAGCTGTGTGGTGGTCTCGATCATCGCGGCATAACCGGCGCCGTCGAGTTTGCCCTTCTTGAGCGCGGCGGAAAGGATGCCGACGCCCAGCGGCTTGCCGAGCACGAGTACGTCGCCGGCGCGCGCACCGCTGTTGCGTTTGAGCCGCGCCGGGTGCACGACACCGATCGCGGCGAGACCATAAATCGGTTCGACCGAGTCGATGCTGTGGCCGCCGGCGATCGGGATGCCGGCGTCGGCACAAACGGCCTCGCCGCCGCGCAGGATGTCGCGGATCACCTCGTGCGGCAGCACGTTGATCGGCATGCCGACGATGGCGAGCGCGAATAGCGGTGTGCCGCCCATCGCATAGATGTCAGACAGCGCGTTCGTCGCGGCGATGCGGCCGAAATCGAACGGATCGTCGACGATCGGCATGAAGAAATCCGTCGTCGCGACGATGGCCTGTTCGCCATTGAGTTCGTAGACCGCGGCATCGTCGGCGGTTTCGGTGCCGACCAGCAGACGCTCGAATGCGCGTGCGGACGGTGCATCGCGCAGCAAATCGGCAAGCACGCCCGGCGCGATCTTGCAGCCGCAGCCGCCGCCGTGCGAAAGCGAAGTCAGGCGCGGAATCGACTGCGTGTCGGCCATTGACGCACACCCCTCTAAAATTGGCGGAAGGCAGCAGGAGTCGAACCTACCCGGGAGCGGCTGACGCCCCCAACCGGGTTTGAGGCCCGGGCACATCACCGGATGCGATTGCCTTCCGTGAACCAGCGCAAAATATGATGCACTCGTCAGCGCGGCGACGCTTTTGCGCTGCCTTCAAACAAATCGTCGTGTCCGTTGCGCAACTTGTGCGCATCGTGCACGCGTCGAGTGTAGCCAACCTGGTCGAAGAACTCCAAGATCTGGATCGCTCGCTTGCGGCCGAGATCAATGCGGTCGCGGAAAGCCGCGGCTTCGATCTGACCGTACTCCGCCGCGAGCTGCGCGACGACGCGGGCGAGTTCACGAATGCGCTCGGCTGCATAAAACAGGTCCGGCACGACCTGGTGCACCTCGCCTTGCGCAGCAAGCTTGCGCAACGTCTGACGCACGCTGTTCTCCGATGCGGCGGTGAGCTTTGCCAGGTCGCGTACCCACGGCGGATCGTAGCCGGCGCTGGAGATCAGCGCAGTCAGTTTGCCGGCGAGACGCGTTTCGCCGTCGGACATGGCGGCGTGATGTTCCGGCAGACGCAACCACGGACCCGTGCGCGCAATGCACTGTTCGTCGAGGAGTTCCCCGGCCAAAGCGCGCCATGGCGCGTCCGGCATCATGGGCACCGCGATGCGGCGCAGGCGTGTGATCTCCACGCCCGCTTCATCGGGCGATTTCGCATGGAATTCACGCAGCGCGGCGATGGCGGCTTCACGCAATGTTCGCCAGTGCGATTCGGTGATGACGCAGCGCTCAGGTCTTGCTGGCAGGATGCGCGCGTCGGTCGGCAGCGCCAGTGCCTCAACCGAAGTTGCGGTTATGCGTTCCAGTTCGGAGACCGCAATGCCGAATAGCGCGCTGCCAAGCAGCGCGTCGATGCCGCGGTGGTCGAGCCAGGTTTCGATCGCGGCGAGATAACGCTTGCGCTCGGCACTACGGCGCCTGCGCGCAGGTGCGTTCGCGTCGAGCACACGTCCGCCGCCGAGCGTGTGCCGCGCCGGCGCGTCGCGGATGAGCAAACGGTCGCCGCTGGCCGCGCAAACGGGCTCGTCGAATACGAGTTGCACGAGGGTCGACGTGCCGGGTGCGATCACATCCGCCTCGAGCGGTATCACATGCGCCAGCGCGTGCATCGCACCCAGGTGCACGTGCACGGGCGACCAGTTGCGCAATGCGGCCGCGCCGTCGAGCAGCCGCAGGCGCACATCGATGCGCGGACTCGGTACGAACGCGCGCGCATCGGCGAGCCAGTCGCCGCGCGCAAGATCGGTTTTTTCGACGCCCGTGAGATTGATCGCGCAGCGCTGGCCGGCGCTGCCGGTTTGACTCTGGCGATTATTGGTATGAATGGCGCGCACTCGCGCGGTCAGCCCCTGCGGCATCACAGCGACGCTGTCGCCGACGCGAACGACGCCGGCATGCACCGTGCCGGCGACGACCGTGCCGTGTCCGGCCAACGTGAACACGCGGTCAATCGCGAGCCGGAACAGGCCGGTGCTGCCAGGCGCGACCGATGCGATCGCTGTCGCATGCAGGTACATGCGCAGTGCTGCGATGCCGGCATCGTCGGGCCGCGACGCGTTGACGACAAACACCGGAGCATCGCGTAGCGCACGAACCGTCAGCAGACCTTCGATTTCGTGCCGGACCTCGGCGATGCGGGCAGCGTCGACGCGGTCGATCTTGGTCAATGCGACCGCGCCCTGCGTGATTCCGAGCAGGTCGAGGATGACCAGGTGTTCGCGTGTCTGTGGCATGACGCCGTCGTCGGCGGCGACTACGAGCAGGGCGAAATCGATGCCGCTCGCGCCGGCCGCCATCGTATGGATCAGCTTCTCATGTCCGGGCACATCGACGAAGCCGAGCATCTCGCCATTGCCGAGCGGCACGTACGCGTAGCCGAGCTCGATCGAGATGCCGCGCTCTTTTTCTTCCTTGAGCCGATCGGTGTCGATGCCGGTCAGCGCCCGCACGAGCGTGGTCTTGCCGTGGTCGATGTGGCCGGCGGTGCCGATGATCACGGCAGAATGTCAGCCGCGCAATCCGACGAGCTGTGCCACGAATTCGGCTTCGTCGAGTTCTTCGAGGCAGCGCAGATCAAGCCACAAGGCTTTTTCGCCGAGACGGCCGAGCACCGGCCGCGGCAGCGCGCGGAATACCGTTTCGAGCCGACTGAGGACACCGGATTTGCGTATCGCCGGGCGGATCGCAAAACCGTGACTGGGTAGCGTATCGATCGGCAGTGCGCCGCTGCCGATCTGGCTCGCCATGGCCGTCGACGCAACCGTGTACGCGTCGCCGACGGCATGCTGCAATGCCGGCAGCAGGCGGGTCGCTTGCGCTGCAACCGCGGGCGCAGGCCGCGTGAGCAGGCGCAACATGGTCAGTCGCTCAGCCAGAGTGTCCGGCGCCCGGTACAGCGCGAGCACCGCTTCGAGTGCGGCCAACGTCATCTTGTCCACGCGCAGTGCGCGCTTGAGCGGGTTCTTCTTGAGCCTGGCGATCAGATCGGCGCGGCCGGCGACGATGCCGGCCTGTGGTCCGCCGAGCAGTTTGTCGCCGCTGAACGTGACCAGGTCGGCGCCGGCCCGGATGGTTTCGCGAACGGTCGGTTCCCTCGGCAAGCCGAACTGCGATAAATCCAGCAGCGAGCCGCTGCCAAGGTCGACGGCGACCGGCAGCCGACGTTCGCGTGCGAGTGTCGCGAGTTCGCCGAGCTCGACTGAATGCGTGAAGCCGCTTATCGCGTAATTGCTCGCATGCACTCTCATCAGCAACGCGCTGCGTGCGCCGATTGCGTCCGCGTAGTCGCCGAGATGCGTGCGGTTGGTGGTGCCGACTTCGATCAGTTTCGCGCCGGCGCTGCGCATGACGTCGGGAATGCGAAAACTTCCGCCGATCTCGACGAGTTCGCCGCGCGAGACGATCACCTCGCGCCGATGGGCGAGCGTGTTGAGCAGCAGCAACACGGCGGCCGCATTGTTGTTGACGACGGTGACGGCCTCGGCGCCGGTCAGTTCGCGCAGCAGATCGGCGACCAGGGCGTCGCGATCGCCACGCTTGCCGGCATCCAGATCAAACTCGAGATTCACCGGCGCACGCATCGCGTGCACGACGGCCGCGACGGCCGCTTCAGGCAGCGGACTGCGGCCGAGATTGGTGTGCAGCACCGTGCCAGTGAGATTGAACACCGCACGCAAGTTCGCCCGGTGTCGCCGCTGCAGGTCGCCCGTGATTGCCGCGGCAATGGCGGCGTTGGCCAGTTGCGCAGCATCCAGCGCGTTTGCTCGCGCGCAGGCACGCAGCGCGTCCAGATGCGCGCGCAGTGCGCGCGTGACTTCGTCGCGGCCGAACTGCGATAGCGGTGCGACGAGCGCTTCGTCGCGCAGCAGGCGATCGAGCGACGGAATCGCTTCCACGCCGGCGTGCATCGGTCAGTCCTGGGCCGCCTGCCACAGCATCGGATTGCCGCTGGCGCGATGAAAACCCTTTTCCGTCAGCAGCACGTCGAGAGCCAGGGTCGCCACGTCGTCGGCGACCGGATCGACGGCGATGTCTTTTTCCTGATAGAGAATCTTGCGATAGCCATGGCATTCGTCGCACGCTTCCGCGCGCACCGCCGCGTCTTTCACCGCAGCGTCGTCTGCGTCCACCGCCTGCAGCGTGTGATACGCCATGTGCTTGCTGTCGGCCCCGCACTGGCTGCATTGCACGCGCACCATGTGCCATTCGGTCGCGCACAGCGCGCAATGCAGATAGCGATAGCCCTGATACGGATTTCTCGCACGCACGATGCTCGCGACCGGCAGCGTGCCGCACAGCGGACACACGCCCGCCACGTCCAGTGGTTTGACCGAATCGGCATTCGCGAACGCGGCCGTCAGCGCGACCCAATGTACTTGCAACGCCGCCATGACGAGCGGCGCCATGGCGAGATCGACCGATTCGAGTGTCGCCGCGAGCAGCGCGTCGGCTTGATCTTCGAGCTGCTCGTGCGCGGTGGCCGCGATTCGACCGCAGGTCTTCGCGACGCCTTCCGGCATCGCCGTATTTGCCGCGACCGCGCCGGCGATGTGGTGCAGCATGCCGATCCAGCCCTGGTCCCGCGGCCAGGAACTCGCCGGCATCGGCGGCATGCGGAATTCCGCTGCGCGAGCGATCTGCTCGGACGAGGGCAGTCGCGGATGGAAATCGCCCACGGCGTTCTGCTGCGCATCCGCGATGGCGGCAAGAAATTGCAGATAACCGTCGATGGCGTTGCCTCGCGCAAGCGCGCGCAAGCGCGTCGCGCGTTGCGCGAACACGTCCGCGCGACCGGGCAGACGCACGCGCGGAATCGAACGCGAGGCGAGCGTCTCGATCTGACCGCGTTCGAGGATGCGCTGGGTCATTCGGCAATAGTAGCCGAACAGGCGAGGCGCGGAGAAACTCCGGGACAGTCCGGACGTTGTGGTCCTACTTGCTGGCGTTCCGCATCACATCGCGAAACCACGCGCGATGATGCCGCCACGCCCAGCCGTACGTCACCGTGCCGCGCGTCATCGCACGCACCGATCCTCTCACCCAGATCGCCGCGTAGATGTGCACGATGATCGTGAGGATCAGCACGAATGCGAAGAACGCATGCAGCAGCGACGCGAAACGCGTGAGTTCGACCGGGAAGTATGCGGTGAAATACGCGCGCCAGATTTCCAGGCCGGTGAGCAGCAGCACGGTCGCGCAGGTGATCACGCTGAAGAAGACGAGCTTCTGGCCGGCATTGTAGCGGCCGACGTCGGGCAGTTTTTCCTCGCGGTTCGCCACCACGTCATTGGTTTGCCGCAGCCACTGGCGATCGCGTTGCTCGATGCGCATGTGCATGTATACCTGGCTCGCGACCGCGAGGAATGCGACGACCATGACGAGGCCGATCCACGGGTGCACGGCGCGCATGATGTCGCCGCCGCCGAACAGATTGCTCAACCAGTACAGCGGCGGATAGAACATCGCCAAACCCGAGAGCGCAACGAGCAGGAAGCAGAGCACGAGAATCCAGTGCGCGACGCGCGTGCCGGCGTTGTAGCGGACGATCTCGCCGGCGGCAGGGTTCGGTGTGTCGACCGGTTGGCCGGACGTCTGTGTCGTCATGACTGCTTCTCCAGTTCGCGCCGCGCGGCTTTCTCGTCCTCTTCGGTCGTTTCATTCGGACCGACGCCGACGTAATGCAGGAAACCGGCCAGCGCCGCGCCGACGATCGCGAGCACGGCCAGCGGCTTCGTCGCGCCTTTCCACAGCCGCACCATCGCGCTGATATGCGGATCTTTCGGCAGGCCCGAATAGATTTCCGGCTTGTCGGCGTGATGCAGCACGTACATCACGTGCGTGCCGCCGACCCCGGCCGGATCGTACAGGCCGGCTTGCTCGAAGCCGCGCGATTTCAAATCCTCGATGCGTTCGTCGGCATGGCGCTGCATGTCGTCCTTGCTGCCGAACACGATCGCGCCGGTCGGACAGGTCTTCACGCAGGCGGGTTCGAGGCCCACGCCCACGCGATCGGAACACAAAGTACACTTGTACGCTTTTTTATCCTTTTTAGAAATACGCGGCACGTTGAACGGACAACCGGTGACGCAGTAGCCGCAGCCGATGCAGTTTTCCTCGACGAAATCGACGATGCCGTTCGCGTACTGCACGATCGCGCCGGGTGCCGGGCAGGCTTTGAGGCAGCCCGGATCGGCACAGTGCATGCAGCCGTCCTTGCGGATCAACCACTCCAGGTCGCCTTTGTCGTTTTCGTATTCGGCAAAGCGCATCAGCGTCCAGGACTGGTCGCTCAGATCGGCCGGGTTGTCGTAGTGGCCGTTGCAGGAACCCACGTCGTCGCGCAGATCGTTCCATTCCATGCACGCGATCTGGCAAGCCTTGCAGCCGATGCATTTGGTCACGTCGATGAGCTTGGCGACTTCGCCGCTGTGCGCGTGGCGGGCCTGCGGCGCGGGGATCGTCGTGGCCGAGCGGCGGACGATGTCGAGGGATTGCAGTGCCATCGTGCGCCTCCTATGCCTTCTCGACTTTCACGAGGAACGACTTGAATTCCGGCGTGTGCGAATTGCCGTCGCCGACGACGGGCGTGAGCGTGTTGGCGAGGAAGCCCGCCTTCGCCACGCCGGTGAAGCCCCAGTGGATCGGCACGCCGACGGTGTGCACTTTCTTGCCGTCGACGGTAAGCGGCTTGATGCGTTTGGTCACCATCGCCACCGCGGTGATGTGGCCGCGGTTGGAACTGACCTTCACGCGCGAGCCGTTGCCGATGCCGAGTTCGTCGGCGAGCGCCGCGCCGATCTCGACGAACTGCTCCGGCTGCACGATCGCGTTCAACTCGCAGTGCTTGGTCCAGTAGTGGAAGTGTTCGGTCAGGCGGTATGTCGTCGCCACGACCGGGAACTTGTCCGCTGTGCCGAATGTGTCGCGGTCGTCCTTGAACACGCGCGCGGCCGGGTTGCTGATTGCCTTCGGATCGTTGTTGAGCGGATTCTTGCCGAGCGGCGTTTCGAACGGCTCGTAGTGCTCGGGGAATGGCCCTTCGGCCATCGCACCTTTGGCGAAAAAGCGCGCGACACCTTCCGGATTCATGATGAACGGGTTCATGCCGTTCGCCGGATCCTCGTCAAGCTTGAAATCCGGCGTGTCGGCGCCGCCCCATGTCGTCCCGTTCCAGGCAATGAGTTTGCGCGCGGGATTCCACGGCTTGCCGCTCGGATCGCACGACGCGCGGTTGTACATGACGCGCCGGTTCGCCGGCCACGACCACGCCCAATTCAGCGTCTGGCCGATGCCGGTCGGATCGGAGTTGTCGCGGCGCGCCATCAGATTTCCGGTCGGGCCCCAGCAGCCGGCGAAGATCCAGCAACCGCATGCGGTCGAGCCGTCGTCGCGCAATTCGGCGAAGCCGGCGACCTGTTCGCCGGCCTTGCGGATCACCTTGGTCGGGTCTTTCGGATCGGCGACGTCCTTGAGCGCCTTGCCGTTGTATTCCTTCGCCAGTTCCTCGGGCGTGGGGCTGTTGGGACGTCCATAAGGCCAGGACAGCTTCACGATCGGATCCGGATACGCGCCGCCGTCCTTCTGGTACAGCGCGCGGATGCGCGTGAACAGCTCGGCCATGATCTCGGCATCGCCGCGTGCCTCGCCGGGCGCGCGCGCGCCTTTCCAGTGCCACTGCAGCCAGCGGCCGGAGTTGATCAGCGAGCCGTCTTCCTCGGCGAAACACGTCGACGGCAGGCGGAACACTTCCGTCTGGATCTTCGACGAGTCGACATTGTTGTGTTCGCCGAAGTTGCGCCAGAACTCGCTCGTCTCGGTCGCCAGCGGATCGATGATGACGAGGAATTTCAGCTTGGCCAGACTCGAATCCAGCTTCGCCTTGTTCGGCGCGGCGGCGAGCGGATTGAAACCCTGGCAGATGTAGCCGTTGACCTTGCCCTGGTTCATGAGCTCGAACACCTGCAGCATGTCGTACTGCTTGTCGAGCTTGGGCAGGAACTCGTAGCCCCACTGGTTCTCGGCGGTGGCATTGTCGCCCCACCAGGATTTCATGAAGCTGACGAAGAACTTGTTGTAGTTCTGCCAGTAGCTCAACTGGTTCGGCCGCAGTGGCTTGAACGCGCGTGTGGTAACGTAGGCGTTGTAATCCTGCTCCTTTTCGTTCGGCAGCGTCATGTAGCCGGTGAGCAGATTCGACATCAGGCCGAGGTCGGTCAGGCCCTGGATATTCGAGTGCCCGCGCAACGCATTCATGCCGCCGCCGGACACGCCGATATTGCCGAGCAACAGCTGCATCATCGCGCCGCAGCGGATCATCTGCGAACCAATCGAATGCTGCGTCCAGCCCAGCGCGTACATCACCGTCATCGCACGGTTCGGCACCGCGGTCGAAGCGATCATCTCCGCGACATGCAGGAACTTGTCCTTCGGCGTGCCGCAGATGCGCTCGACCATCTCCGGCGTGTAGCGCGAGTAGTGCTGCTTGAGCAGCTGGTAGACACAGCGCGGATCCTGCAGCGTCGGGTCGGTCTTGACGAAACCGTCGTCGCCTTTCTGGTAATCCCAGCTCGCCTTGTCGTAGCTGCGCTTGTCGGCGTTGTAGCCGGAGAAGATGCCGTTGTCGAACGTGAACTCGTCCTTCACGAGGAACGGCAGGTCCGTGTAGTTGACGACGTAGTCGCGATGGATCTTGTCGTTCGTCAAAAGATAATTGATCACGCCGCCGACGAACGCGATGTCGGTGCCGGTGCGGATCGGTGCGTAATAGTCGGCGACCGACGCCGAGCGCGTGAAGCGCGGATCGACGACGATGAGCTTCGCCTTGTTGTGCGCCTTGGCTTCCGTGACCCACTTGAAGCCGCACGGATGCGCTTCGGCGGCATTGCCGCCCATGATCAACACTACGTCGGCATTCTTGATGTCGACCCAGTGATTCGTCATCGCTCCTCGGCCAAACGTCGGGGCAAGACCTGCCACCGTCGGGCCGTGTCACACACGCGCTTGATTATCGAATGCAAGGATGCCGAGTGAGCGGATGACCTTGTGCGTGATGTAGCCGGTTTCGTTGCTGCTGGCCGAAGCGGCGAGCATGCCGGTCGTCAGCCAGCGATTGACGGTGAGGCCGTCGTCGGTCTTCTGCACGAAGTTCGCGTCGCGGTCGGCCTTCATGAGTTTCGCGATCTTGTCGAGCGCGTCGTCCCACGAAATGCGCTGCCACTTGTCCGAACCCGGCGCGCGGTATTCTGGATGCGTCAGGCGGCTCTTGCTGTGGATGAAGTCGACGAGTCCTGCGCCTTTCGGACACAGCGTGCCGCGATTGACCGGGTGATCCGGATCGCCTTCGATATGGAAGATGCTCGATTCCGCGTTCTTCGAATTGTCGCCGAGGCCGTACATCAGCACGCCGCACGCGACGGAGCAGTACGGACATGTGTTGCGCACTTCGGTTGCGCGCGCGAGTTTGTACTGGCGCACTTCGGCAAGAACGGGGGTGGGGGAGAAACCGACCAGGGCGAGGCTGGATACCGCCAGCGTCGCGCCGGTCACTTTGAGAAACTGGCGCCGGGTTACGTCCATGACATTCTCCGAATGGCAGTGGGGAACCTCTGGTTGGATCCGCTGTTCTCGCAGCTCGCGTCGGTTCCTCGTCGAAGTTTATGCCTGTCGCTAAGCGCCAACAAGGTGAAGGGATGCCGCGATGCAGCACGGCATGACATTCGCGGCGGCAACCGCGAAAATCAGCGCAATTGCCCGGAGCCGACATGAGCGCAGCAACCCGCCGCACGCTGTACCCCGAAATCGAACCGTATGATTCCGGAATGTTGGCGGTATCGCCGCTGCACACGTTGTATTACGAACAGTGCGGCAACCCGCGCGGCAAGCCGGTCGTGTTCCTGCATGGCGGGCCAGGTGCTGGCTGCAATCCGAAGACACGACGGTTTTTCGACCCGCAGCATTACCGCATTGTGCAGTTCGATCAGCGCGGTTGCGGACGTTCGACGCCGAACGCGGAATTGACCGACAACACGACGTGGGATCTGGTCGCCGACATCGAGCGCCTGCGCGAGCATCTGCGGATCGAGCGCTGGCAGGTATTCGGCGGTTCGTGGGGATCGACGCTCGCGCTCGCGTATGCGGAAACCCATCCTGATCGCGTCACCGAACTCGTGCTGCGCGGCATCTTCATGTTGCGCCGCTGGGAACTGGACTGGTTTTACGTGAAAGGCTGCGACGCGATCTATCCCGATGCCTGGGAAGCCTATGTCGGACATATCCCGCCGGCCGAGCGCAACGAACTCGTCAGCGCGTACTACCGGCGACTGACCAGTCCCGATGCGGCCGTGCGCATTGCCGCGGCAAAAGCCTGGGCGATGTGGGAAGGTGGCACGAGTTACCTGTTGCAGAATCCGGACTACATCGCCACGACCGGCAGCGACGAGTTCGCCTTGCAGTTCGCGCGCATCGAATGCCATTACTTCGTGCACGGCGGATTTTTTGAATGCGACGACCAGCTGCTGCGCGATGTGCACAAGTTAAAAAACATACCGGCCGTGATCGTGCAGGGACGCTATGACGTGGTCTGCCCGCTGCGCAGCGCATGGGATCTGCATCGCGCATGGCCCGAAGCCGACTTGCGCATCGTCGCCGATGCCGGGCATTCGGCGTTCGAGCCGGGGAACACCCACGAGCTGGTCGAGGCGACGGATCGATTTCGCTGAGCGCGAAGATTTAAACGATCGTTTTAGATGTTTTGCTCCAAGCGGCGCAGCTAGTTTCGGGATTGCCTCGAAACAGAAGGACAGCCGTTAAATGACATTGCGCCAATCATTGCTGTGGCTATTGCCCATCGCCGCGTTGAGTGGATTGAGCCTGGCCGCGGTTACGCGGCCCAAGCCGCTGGTTGAACCCGGTCTGCAGGTGGCGAAAAACGGCGACGTACTGGAGGAACAGACGCGCCAGCCGATTGCCGGCGCCTACGTTGTCGTGCGTTGGCTCGAAGAGTCGCGTGCAGGCGATAAAGTCGAAGGGCAGTGCTTGTCGCGAACCGTCGTGCGCACTGACGAACACGGACACTACGTGATTCCGGCGCCGCATTTCAGCCTCGCGTCGGAGCACGCCGAAACCCGATATTTCTGGGATGCCCATGCGTACGCTCCTGGCTATGCGGATGCGCAGGCGCGTGCCGCGCATCCGCATCCGGTGGGTTCACCGACTCCGGGCAGCCAGGCTCTGGAGCCGATCGGCCTCGCCAGCGATCATGCCGCACCGGAACAGCGCGTCGGCATGCTGGCAGATACGCTGTCCCGCTTCAGCTGCGAACCATTCGCCAAGCGGGAACC
>Ga0207671_10001780_pt1 | contig 24145 bp, 25 predicted proteins | sample KBSC24metaG_FD_184352 | JGI IMG/M metagenome (GOLD analysis project Ga0207671, IMG submission 184352) | Corn rhizosphere microbial communities from Kellogg Biological Station, Michigan, USA - KBS C2-4 metaG (SPAdes) (version 2) | ecosystem: Host-associated > Plants > Roots > Rhizosphere > Soil... | reverse complement strand
GGTTCGGCGCCGGGTTCGGGTTCGGGGCGGGTTCGGGTTCGGGGCGGGTCGGCCGTCAACGTCCTGAGTCGCGCAACCGCCCCATCCGTTCACGGTCCAGGCGCAACTCGGTGCGAAGCAGACGCGCCAAGGGGGCGACCAGCTTCTCGGCGAGCTGCTCCATCTCCTGGTGCTCACCGCGACCCCGCGCACGTCGGGAGCCACCCCCCGAGCCGGAGCCGCCCGCGGGCTGGGCGTACCGCTGCCCGAGCAACGTCCCGGCGATGGGATGCGACTCGGCGAACATCTCGATCCCCCGCTGCTTGACGACCTGCCGGAACTGCGACGGATCGCGGACGAGCGCGGCGGCGTCGCGCAGGTCGGCGATCTTGTCGGTGAAGCTCCCGACCTGGTCATCGACGGTTTCGTTGAAGCGCGCCCGGCTGTCGCGCGCCTGCGCGCTCGCGGCGGCGGAGACGAAGTCGGTCATGGTGCGCTGGACGGGAGCCGCGGTGGACGGCCCGCGGAAGGCCATGGGGAGCGGCAGGGGTGCGGCGGCGGATGACGCGGCGGGGCGGTGGATGGGGACGGCGCGTTGGATGGGCTGGTGGGTGGTGCGGCTTGCGGTGGAGGACGCGGGGCGATTCTGCGCGGGAGTCACGGTGGGCGGCGGGGGCGAAGTGGGACCTGTCGCCAAGCCTTGAATGGGGTCGGCGGCCACCGAGGCTGCTGACAGTCGCTGCATCGGCGCGCGCTGGATCGGCACGGGGGTGGAGGAGCGCCGGACCGGCGTGACTGGGATCGGCGTGCCGGTCGATGAGGGCTGGATCGACGTGGCCGTGGACGAGTCCTGGATTGGAGCGCCAGTCGCTGAGCCCGGGGTCGGCATGCCCTGAGACGAGCTCTCTGTCGAAACACTGGTCGACGAACGCTGGACCGGCATCGTCGTGGACAGGCCTTGGATAGGAGCGCCGGCCGACGAGCGCTCGGTCGGCGCGGCCGTGGACGAGCCTTGGACCGGAGCGCTGGTCGAAGAACGCTGGATCGGCATGGCGAAGGAACGCTGGATCGGAGCGCTGGCCGAACGCTGGATCGGAGCGTTGGCGGGCGGCGCTGCTGCCTCACGCTGGGCCGGCGCCGCGGTCTCGGAGCGCGGCGCCGAATCGCCGACCCGCGTTGCGGTCCCCGATGTCCGAGCTGGGTCGATGGCTGACATTGCCAGTGCTGCCGGGGCGGGCTCCAGCGACCGGTTCGGATCGCTGGAGGACACAGCTGGCGCGGGCGAGCCTTTCGCCGAGTGCTCGATCTGGTCGCTGGTCGATATGGCCAGCTCAACCGGGCCTGTCTCCGGCTGGTTCGAAGAGGTCGAGCCGGCAGGTTGGGCAGGTGCAAGCGAAGGTGCCGGAGCCGGGCCAGAAGTCGGCACAGAGCGAGCACCGGACGAACGCTGGATCAGAGCACCAACCGCAGCGCGCTGAATCGGAGCTGCTGTCTGCGATGTCGTTGCCGAGCGCTGGACGTGGCGCGAAGGCACTGGCTGCTGAGGCGAGTCGGCGGCAGGCACGGTTGTCGCCGAAGGCTGACTCGGGCCGTGGCCGACCGGCGAGGCCTGCGGAGTCATGGCCGAGCCAGGGTTCGAGCCGCTGCCGGGCAAGCTCTGCGCCGCGCCACGCTCGAACACCGGGCGCACCGGCTCGGGGCGGCTTGCACGCTGCACCGTCGGCGCCACATCCACCTCTCGTGAGGCCGCCCTGGAGAGCTCACGCCCGCCGAGCAGCGGCTTGCTAGACGTCGGGCGATGCGGCGACACCTTGCGCGGAGCGTTCAGTGGGACCGGAGCGCTACGACGCGGTGTACCAGCCGCCCGGGGCTTCGGGGGCGTGCTGGGCTGCGGCATCGGGCTGGGCTGCGAGGGAGCCGCGGACGCGGGAGCGCGCTGCACCGGGACCTGCGGCTCGGCCTTCTCCGGAACTGGCGTGCGCTGGACAGCGGCGTGCGTGCTCGGGGCGCTTCCACGCCGCTGGACGGCGCGTATCGGCATGGCCTGAGGCGTCGACGGCACCGCACGCTGAACCGCAGGCAGGCTGAACTCCCCTGCCGACGAACTCTGTCCAGGCGCCGACGTGCCGGAACGCCGCGTCGCAACCGGCTCGCCCAAGCCGCCGCGCACGTTCGCTGACGAGGTGCTCGCCCGAGCGGAGGTCGTGTCTGCGGCACCAGGCTGCGAGGGCTGCGCCGCCGGCGGCTCGCTCGAACGCGAACTCGAGCTCGGACTCGGGCTGGAGTTCGGGCGCGCACCAAGGCTTGGATTCGGGCTGGAGGTGCGGCTGGGGCTCGGGCTTGGATTCGGGCTGGAGGTCCGGCTCGGGCTCGGGCTAAAGCTCGGACCGGAGCTCGGACCGGAGCTCGGACTGGAGCTCGGACTGGAGCTTGGACTGGAGCTTGGACTGGAGCTCGGACTGGAGCTCGGGCTCGAGATCCGACTCGAACTCGAACTCGAACTCGGGTTCGAGCTGGAGCTCGGAGAACCAGCCTGCGACATCGGCTCCCGCACCGCGGCCCGCGTCCCCTCGCCCCCCGACTCCGCAGCACGCTGAACGCTCGGCGTCACCGCCGCAGTCGACCGCTGAACCGTCGCGACAGGCCGCACCCGAGGCGTCACCGCAGCCTCGGTCAAGCGCGGCCGAGCCGGACGCGGGGCGACAGCGGCGGGCTTGGCCGTCGGCGTGCGGATCACCGACTGGCGCACGACCGGCGCCTGCGGGACCTCAGGGGCAGCCACCGGCTCCGCCTCATCGGCGCTGCGCTGAATCGGCGTGGTCAGCGGCAGGTTCAGCGCCGGGAGTCCGAGCGCTCCGGGCGTGCCGGTGCGGGCGATCGAACGTGCGACCAGTCGGCCGCTCGGCGCATCGGTACGCACCTGGCGGCGTGGCTCGCGCTGGAACGAAGGGTTCTGCCACGTTGCCAGCCGCGCGCCGAAATCCGAAGCCGTGATCCCGCCCGCGCCCGGACGGCTGACACCACGCATCGTCGGCACAGCAGCCCACTCACGCCGCTGGACCGAAGCGCCGGCCGAGCTCGACCCGCCGGCAGCACCCGAACCCGAGCCAGCGCCCGCACCCGAGCTCGACCCGCTGGCAGCACCCGAACCCGAGCTAGTACCCACACCCGAGCCAGGACCCGCACCCGAGCCAGCATCCGCACCCGAACTAAAACCTGCACTCGAGCTAGGACTTGCACCCGAGCTAGCAGCAGTACCAGCACCAGCAAGAGCGCCCGCCCCGGCCTCGCCGGCCCCGCCAACTCCGACCGAAGCCGAGCCAGCCGAAGCAGCACCAGCCATACTCCCGCCGACCCCCTCACCCCCGCCCCGACCCCGCCGCGAGAACAACCCCATCCCTGCTCACCCCTCCGAAGCGCGCGCGTTCAGGCCGGCGATGCCGGTCACGAAGCCGCGCCGGTCGCCGTGCTCCAGGTCGAGGATCTGGTCCAGTCCCCAGTGGAAGTGGTAGGCGACGTACGCGACCTCGTCGCGGAGCTGGTCGGCCGCGTACGTCACGATTCCCCCAGGCGGCTCCCGCCGAGGTCGATCTCGAAGTCCTCCGCGCAGTTCGGGCACGTCACCGAGGCCAGGGTGTGCCCCTCGGCGTTGATCTGCTCGTAGAAGTCCTGCAGGAAGGCCAGGTCCGAGGCGAACATGTTCTCGACGATGCCGTCGTGCACCATCGGCAGCGAGCCCAGGCGCGTGATCACGCGTCCCAGCAGCACCACCGACAGGTACGCCGGGTTCTCGCGCACGCGCACGTCCCGCAGCGGCACGAGTTCGTCGCGGGCCGTGGACAGGCGCATGGCGCCGCGGCGGTGGACCGTGCCCGCCTCGTCGACATAGCCGCGCGGGAGTTCGAACTCGAACTCGGTGCGCAGCGTGTCCACGCGCGTCGGCGCGGAGGAAGCCGGAGCCGGAGCCGCGGCCGGCATCGCAGCAGGCTCCGCCAGGCCGACAGCAGAAGGACCAGCCGACCCAGCCGACCCAGCCGACCCAGCCGAACCAGCCAGACCAGCCGATCCAGCCACCGCCGCGTCGGCCTGAGCCTGCGTCCCCGGAGCCGCCGCAGCGGCCCCGGGCAGGGAGCGCGTCATCAGGCGATGACCAGTTCCTCGAACGTGATCGTCACGTGCTCGCTCAGCACCTGCGCCTCGCCGGCCTTGGTCCCGTCCGTCGAGACCTTGCAGCACCACGCGTTGCGCAGGTCGTACCGCTTGATCGGGTTGTTCTGATAGTCCATGTAGATGATCGTCGCGTTCTTGCGCGCGGCGCCCATGTTCCCGGCCAGGGACTCGTTGATCCAGTCGGTGAAGGACGAGCTCTGCGTCTGGCCGCGGGTCACCTCGACCGTGCCGCCCTGGGAGATGCCCGGCATCATGCGGACGACCGGCTTGCCCTGCGCGTTGTTCTGGACGTGCTTGATCACGTCCTGCTCCAGCTGCATCTGGCCGACCTCGGCCAGGTACTCGACCTGCACGCCGTCGATCTGGAGGGCGAAGTTGTGCGCGGCGGCGGAGTCGCCGTTCATGAAGGCCATGGTGATCCGATTCCTCTAGTGCGCTGCCCGCGGCGCTGCGATGTGTGCAGCGGCCGCGGTGGATGCTGGATAAGGGGTCTGCTTTACCTGCCGGCAGGAGGCCGCGCGCCCCGGCCGCATGCGAGACAAGGGCGGCCGGGACGCGCGGAGCTTGCTATTCCTCCAGCTCGCTGCCGCCACCGGAGATCTGCGCCAGCCGGAACACCACGAACTCCGCCGGCTTCACCGGGGCGATCCCGATCTCGCAGATCACGCGCCCGATGTCCACCGACTCCGGCGGGTTGGTCTCCTCGTCGCACTTGACGTAGAACGAGTCCTCGGCACGCGAGCCGAACAGCGCGCCGCCGCGCCACTCGTTGACCAGGAACGCCGAGATGTTGCGCCGCACCCGCGCCCACAGCGCCTGGTCGTTCGGCTCGAACACCACCCACTGCGTGCCGGTGAGGATCGACTCCTCCAGGTAGTTGAAGTAGCGCCGGACGTTCAGGTAGCGCCACGCCGGGTCCGAGGACAGCGTCCGCGCGCCCCAGACCCGGATGCCGCGGCCGGGGAAGGCCCGGATGCAGTTCACGCCGATCGGGTTCAGCAGGTCCTGCTCGCCCTTGGTGATCTGCAGCTCCAGGTCCACCGCGCCGCGCACGATCTCGTTCGCCGGCGCCTTGTGCACGCCGCGCTCGGCGTCGCTGCGGGCCCAGATGCCGGCCATGTGGCCGCTCGGCGGGACCGCGACGGACTTGCCGGCGGCCGGGTCGAACACCCGGATCCACGGGTAGTACATCGTCGCGTAGTGCGAGTCGTACCCGGCGCCCTGCTGCCGCCAGGTGCGGACCTGCTGCGCGTTCAGGTTCGGCAGCGGGTCGATGATCGCCACGCGGTCGCCCATCAGCTCGCAGTGCCCGATCAGCGCCGTCTGGACCGCCTTCACCTCCTCCTCGGAGATGCTGCCCTGCTGGTAGGCGGACATCAGGTCCGGCACCGCGACCATGGTGATCTCGTCGATGGCCTCCAGGCCGCCGAACCCGGTGCGGTCGGCCGAGTCGCCGATGTAGGAGCCCGTCGACACCGGCGCCGCGACCTCGGCGGGCAGGTCCGAAGCTCCGCCGCCACCGCCGGAGCCCGACGCCGGCACCTGCACGGTCTGGTTCTCCGGGCGGGTCAGCGCGCCGGAGCCCGCCTCCTCCACGATGATGACCTTCGAGCGCTCCTTCACCTGCGTGGTGACGTAGGAGCGGCCGGCCTTCTTGCTGGCCGAGACGTCGAAGGTCTCGGCGACCTTGTCGTCGACCTTCACCACGAGCCGGAAGCGGTCCCCGGCCTCGCCCCCCTTGTCGCCCTCGCCCGCCGGGACGTCGGTGACCTCGACCGAGACCTGGCCCGAGGCGCCGGACTGCGCGCTGACCCGGAACCCGCCCAGCGTGACCGGCTCGCCGGCGGTCAGCGCCTGCCGCTCCGAGCCGGTGACCACGCCGCGGTGCCCGGCGCTGACGGCCCGGCCGTTGGCGCCGTCGGCCCCGCCCGGTCCGGCCAGGCCACCCTCGGTGCCGCCGACGCGGACCACGTAAGCGACGGTGCCGCCGTTGTTGAAGAAGCCGTACACCGAGTGCGCCAGGTAGTAGCCCTCGGTGAAGTCACCGAACTCGGCGACGTACTGGGACCAGTTGGTGACCAGCGTCGGCGCGTTCAGCGCGCCCCGCGGCGCGAGGCCGACAAAGGCCGCGACCGAGGTGCCCACGCCCTCGATCGGCCGCGAGCCGCTGGCGACCTCTTCCACGTAGACGCCCGGCGACAGATATGTCGGCATGGTCGATGTCTCCTCGAAAACGGTACTCGGGCAAAAAAGTTCAGCCGCCACACTGACCGATGCCGCGCCCCCGCCGGTAGGTACGCAGGGACGGACGCGAGGGCATTCGCGGCTGCCCCTTCGGGCGGCGCGTCAGGACCTTGGGTCCGGGTTTCCCACCGGCCGGGGCTGAGGGCTCTGACCGGCCCGTAAGGTGTCCGGACAGGGCCGCCCGGGCACCGGTGCGGGCGCAGGCTGGCAGGGAGCGGTGTTTTCGTGTGGGTTGATCTGAACCCGGTGACGGCGGACGTCGAACCGGGCAGCGAGGCGACGGTGGCCATCACCGTGCGCAACACCGGCGACATCGTCGAGGAATACCACCTGCAAACCACCGGCGACCCCGCCCAATGGGCCGCCATCGAACCACAAACCCTGCGCATCTACCCCGGAACCGCCGGCACCGCACACCTGACATTCACGCCCCCGCGCAGCTCCGAGGCGCAGGCAGGGCCACAACCCTACGCAGTCAAAGTCACCCCCCGCGAAGACCGCGAAAACACCTTCGCCATCGAAGGCGTCCTGCGCATCGCAGAGTTCGCCGACCTGCGCGCCGAACTCCTGCCCCCACAAACCCGCGGCTGGCACCGAGGACGCGTCAAACTCGCCGTCGACAACTACAGCAACGTCGCCACCAGCGCCGCCGTCTCCACCACCAACACCAACACCAACCTGCAAGTCGACATCCGCACCCCCGCACTACGACTCCAACCAGGACGCGCACAGTTCAGCAAATTCACCGTCCGCCCCGGACGGCTCCTCTGGTTCGGCGTCAAGGCCAAGCACCAGTACAACGTCACCGTCACGCCATCAGGACTCGGGCAACCGGTCAGCCTTCAGGGCACGTATTTGCAGTCGGCCCTGCTGCCGCGCTGGCTTCAACGACTGCTGATGTTCTTCGCCGCCGGCGCCGTCGCCGTCTTGGCGCTGTGGTTCGGCATCCACCCCTCTTTCGCCACGAGCGCCCAAGCCTCGCCCCAGCCGGCCGGCGCGACCGTGCCGCAGGTGATCGTCATCCAGCCGACGCCGGCGGCACCGTCCAGCAGTCCGTCGCTCAAGCCCACGCCGTCCTCGGCCGCCCCGCCGCCCGCGCAGTCCACGTCCAAAGCCGCGCCACCGGCCTCCACGTCCAAAGCCGCCGCCGCGCCGCCGCCCAAGCCGGTCCCGCCGAGGCAGCAGAAGACGACCAACATCCTCAATTACGCGGCCAACGCCTCGGTCGACCTCAACATGGACAAGTTCAACGACGGCCAGCAGGTCGACATCTGGCCCACGAACCACACCCCGGCCCAGACCTGGACCGTCTGGACCTACTCCGACGGCACCCTGGTCATCCAGTCCGACGACAAGCCGGAGAGCGCCGGCACGAAGGTTCTCCAGGTGGACCAGGACAAGAGCACCAACGGCACCGACGTCGACATCTCGGACGACTGGAACGGGGTCGCCGGCCTGCAGGCGCACCTGACGGTCGACTTCCAGCTGTGGACTCTGACCCCCATCCCGGGCAACACCACGTACGGCGTGCTGAAGAACAAGCAGTCCGGCACGTGCCTGGCGAGCAAGGGTACCCAGCAGTGGCTCACGATGGCCCCGTGCAACACCGGGGATCAGAACCAGTGGTTCTGGCTGTTCGCGGTGTGATCCGACCCCGTCCACGAACTGACCCGCTGTCGCAGAAGTTCGCGACAGCGGGTCAGAACACTGCGTCAACTTATGAAGCCGGAGCCTCCTGCAACTTCGCCAGCTCCGCCGCGACCGCCTCGGCGTGCGCGTCGGCGTCCTCCTTGGCCTTGCGCGGACTCCACCGGCCCCGCATGAAGGCGGCGAACGGCAGGAACACGATCTGCCCGGCCAGCGCGACCCACCACCATGTCTGCCACTGGTGCGGACCGTCCTTGACCGCCTTGGCGACCTCGGTGCCGTGCGCCTGCAGGATCGCGATCTCGGGCTGCGCCTGCTGCACCGTCTGCAGGTTCGCCAGTCCGACCTGCTGCACCGCCTGGCCCAGCACGTCCGGCGGGATCGCGGCCGGGTTCGGGTACTTGGCCAGCTGCGCGAACAACGCCGGGTGCGCGTTGATGACAGCCAGCGCCGGCCCGGCCTTGGCCTGCGCGGCGGCCACCTCCGCGCCGTGGTCGACGATCGGCGTCACCGACGTCACCACCACCGGCACGAACGCCGCCGACACCGCGACCACGACGCGCAGGATCCAGCCCCACACCGCCAGCCCGGTCGCGGTGGCCGCCGGGTTGCGCTCCTCGACCGTCTCGGTGAACGCCGCCATCCACGGCGCGTACGTCACGCCGGCCAGCGCGCCGCCGATCAGGAACAGCACCGCGAACGTGTAGTAGCCGGTGTTCGCGTGCGTGGCGAGCAAGGCGAAGATCGTCGTGGTGGTGATCGTACCGAGACAGCCCACGATCATCAGGGGTTTGCGGACCTTGAGCTTGTCCGAGATCAGCCCGGCGGCCACCAGCGAGACCGCGTTCGAGGCCCAGTACCAGTTCGCGACGGCGTTGGCCCGCTGCTCGCTGTAGCCGTAGACCGCGGAGAAGTAGATGACCAGGTTGCCGACCAGCGCGTAGTACAGCAGCAGGTACACGCTGACCGCGAACGCCGGGCCGGCGACGCCCGGCCGCATCATCTGCCGCCAGTGCCCGGCCAGCGCCTGCTCCGGGTCGATGCCGCGGGCCCGCGCCTCGACCAGCGCGCGGTCGCGCATGCTGACCATGATCTGGTCGCGCAGCCGCGGCGAGAGCTCGCGCAGCGCGAACAGCGCGACCACGAACACGATCAGGGCACTGATCCCCGAGTAGTGCAGTTCGTCCTGCCAGGTCGAGCTGTTCAGCGTGTGGCTGGTGACCGTGGTGACCACCAGGGAGCCGACCACCGGGCCGATCGCCCAGAACCCCATCGCCGTGGCCCGCCCCAGCTGCGGGGAGAAGTCGCGGATCAGCGCCGGGGTGGCGACCAGGATGATGCCCTCGACGAAGAACAGCGCCGCGAACAGTGTCAGGAACGCGCCCTTGCTGGACGTGCCCGGCAGGAACAGCACCAGGATCCCGGCCACCAGCAGCCCGTAGACCACCAGGTTCGCCCGGCCCCAGCGGTCGGCCAGGCCCGCCAGCAGCGAGGACGCGGCGCCCACGGCGTTGCCGATCACCGACATCCAGATGAAGTAGGTGAACGTCATGTGGTAGCGGGTGATGATGGAGGTCGCCACCGCGTACTGGATGTAGAGCAGGTAGTACAGGACGATCGTGGTCAGCACGACGATCGCCAGGTAGGCGTAGCGGCGTGCGGTCTCGGGATAGGCGGCCAGATCTCGGCGCCAGAGGCGGTTCAGGACGCTTGGGGCGGCGTCCACGGCGATGCTCGAAGAACTCACGTCCGCAACTCCTTCTTGAGGATCTTGCCGGTCGGCCCTACTGGCAGGGCGCTGAGAAACTTCACTTCACGCGGGTACTTGTACGGCGCCATCCGCTCCTTGCAGAACGCGATGACATCCTGCTCGTCCGCTTGCGCCCCGGCCTTGAGCGCGACGTAAGCCACCACCTCCTCCCCCAGCCGCTCGTCGGCCCGACCGATGACCGCGGCCTCGGCGATCGCCGGATGCGTGTAGAGGACCTCCTCGACCTCCCGCGGGTAGACGTTGAACCCGCCGCGGATGACCAGGTCCTTCTTGCGGTCCACGATGTAGAAGTAGCCGTCCTCGTCGGCGTAGCCGAGGTCGCCGGTGTGGAACCAGCCGTCGCGGAACACCTCGGCGGTGGCCTCGGGGTTGTTCCAGTAGCCCTTCATCATGTTGTGGCCGCGGATGACGATCTCGCCCACGTGCTCCGGCCCCGGCGGCAACGTCCGGTCGGCGTCGTCGACCACGCGCGTCTGGACGCCCCAGACCGGCTTGCCGATCGAGCCGACCTTGCGCTGCTCGGCGCTGATGTTGAAGGTCGTCGTGCTGGCCGACTCCGACAGGCCGTAGCCCTCCAGGATCACCACGCCGGGGAACTTCTCCTCGAACGCTCGGATCACCTCGCCGGGGATCGGCGCGCCGCCGGAACAGCCGACGCGCAGCGCGCTCAGGTCGCGGTCGGCGGTATCGGCGTGCAGGAGCGCGAAGTACATGGTCGGGACGCCGGAGAAGATGGTGCAGCGGTGCTTCTCGATCGCGTCCAGGACCGGGGCCACCTCGAAGCGCGGCACCAGCGCCAGCGTGCCGGCGAAGCGGACCGCGACGTTCAGCACGCTGGACAGGCCGAAGACGTGGAACAGCGGGAGGACCGCGAGGCTGACGTCGTCGGGCTCGATGCCGAACAGGTCGCCGGAGACCGTGCAGTTCATGTAGAGCTGGAAGTGGGTCAGCTCGGCGCCCTTGGGGTTGCCGGTCGTGCCGCTGGTGTACAGCACGACGGCCGTGTCGTCGGCGTTGGTCGGCGCGATCTCGCCGGTGTCCTCGGCGTTCAGCAGGTCGGTGAAGGCCTTGGTGCCGGCCGGCATCTGGTCCGGGGTCAGGTCGTGGCCGGGCGGGCCCACGACGTAGACCTCGGTGCCGCCGGCCTCCTCGGCGCCTTTGATCGCCTCGCCGGCCAGCATGCTGAAGGCGATGAGGATCCTCGATCCGGAGTCCCGCAGGTGGTAGGCGATCTCGCGGCCCTTGAGCAGCGGGTTCAGCGGAACCATGATCAGCCCGGCCTTGAGGATCCCGAAGTAGCACAACAGGAACTCCGGCAGGTTCGGCAGCTGCACCGCGACCCGGTCCCCGGGGCGCAGACCGAGGTCGAGCAGCGCGGCGGCGACCCGGCCCGAGCCCTCGTCGACCTGCTCGTAGGTGAGTGTCGTGTGCTGGCTGTGGCACAGCGGCTTGCCCGGAGAGGCGTACCGCGACTCGCGGAGGATCGTCGCGAGATTGAAGGTCATCTACGTTCCCACTTCCCGGTCACAGACCGACCGCCCGGTATGTTTGGCGCTTAGTATCGTCTTGAATTCCCCGGTGTCAATGGGTCGGATCAGGGCCCTGACGAGGAGCGACATGGGTGAGCAGGACCGGACGAGGGTGCCCCGCGGCGAGGCCCGGGAGCGGATCGTGGCCGCGGCCACGGAGCTGTTCGGCCGCCAGGGCTACGAGGCCACGACCACCCGCCAGATCGTGGAGGCCGCGCAGGTCACCAAGGGCGCGCTGTACCACTGGTTCAGTTCGAAGGAGGAACTCCTCACCAGCATCTACCGCGAACTCCTCGCTGAACAGACCGCGCGGCTGGAAACCGTCCTCGCCACCGGCGACCCCGCCGACGTCCGCCTGCACCGCGCGGTGACGGACCTGTTCGCGCACATGGACGACCACGCGGAGGCGCTGACGGTGTGGGCCCGCTCGATGCACCTGGTGGCCGGCGAGCACGCGGCCGCGGTCCGCGAGGAGCGCCGCCGCTACCAGCACCTGTTCCAGGGGCTGGTCGAGGAGGGGCAGAAGGCCGGAGTGTTCCGCGGCGACGTGGCGGCCAGCGTCATCACGAACACGTTCCTGAGCAGCGTGGTGCAGATCCACCGGTGGTTCCACGCCGAGGGGCCGCTGTCGCGGCGGGAGTTGGGGGCGCAGATGGTGGCGCTGTTCTTGGACGGGGTGCGGGTGTGAGCCCACTGCGTTTCAGTGCGACGCAAAGCGCCGCCGGCGAGCCGGCGGCGCTGGAAGAGCTCTGGTGGATCGCTTTAAGCGACAACCGGGAACCGGCTTGGATCCCCGGCTACATCCCGCAGATGGTCGCGACCGCCTGAGCGTCGGTCAGCGCCTGCTGCGTGTCGGGCGTCTGGCCGTTGCGCGCCTCGTTGAGGATGTTCTGCAGGTCGTCGGCGACCTTGTTCATCGCGTCCTTGCCGCCCGGCTTCTTGGTGGTCAGGGCGGCGGCGTGCAGCTGGCCGATCGAGGTGCTGACGCCCTGGAGCGCGGCCTGCGTGTTGGCGGTGTTCTGGGCTTTCTCAGCGTTCTGGATCGCGAGCATGGCCTGCTGGCAGCTGGTGTCGTTGCCGCCGCCGGTGTTCCCCCCGGAGGTGCCCGACGTCCCGCCGGCGAAGCCGCCGGTCACGCCCCCGGTCCCCGACGAGCCCTCGCCGACGGTGCCCGAGCTCGAACATCCGGTGAGAAGCAGCGCGGCGCACGCACACACGACACCGGCCAAGGCGGGTATACGAGGACGAGTGGACATGGAACAGCCCCCCTAGCTGAAATTACTCGGTCTCCTGAAGCGCTTTGTCAGCAACCGTACAGAGGAGCAGGCCGCTGACTTTGGTCAGGACCCTAGGGAAGCGCACGCCTCATTGCAAACGGCGAGCAATAGCGATCGCGCTCAGCCGCGGCGCACGCGGAGCAGCAGCAGATACATCTCGCAGCCGAGGCAGAATCCGAACGCCGCGTTGAGGAACGCGGCCGCGAGCGCCAGCGCCGTGGCCACGACGCCCAGCACCGGAGCCCCCGCGAGGTAGCCGACGGCGCCGACCACCGCGAACAGCACACCGACGCCCTGCGCGAACCGGGGCGGCGCCTCGTCCTCGAACGCGGACGGCGGTGCGAGGCGGGGACGGACCAGGTGCGCGAACAGCAGACCGTAGGGTGCGCGCCGCAGTCCCGCGAACGCGCCGATGGCGAAGACGGCCGCCTGGGCGGCCAGAAGCCACCCGCTCCCGGTGGCGAGCACGACCAGGAGCACGACGGTGGTCAGCGCCGCGCCGAACCGCGGACCGCGGACGTCGATGCGCCGGGCGGCTGCGGCTGCGGCTGCGGCTGGTGTGACCTGCGAATCCGTCATCAGGCCAAGGTAGGCCGGGCGGTGCCGGACCGGAATCGCGTCTCACGCACCGGACGGGGCGGGAATAACCCGCGAGACGCCTGCACTGTGTCCTGCATGGATGTCACAGGAGTGCTGGCAGCCGTGGGCGTGTTGACGGCCGCCTCGGCCTTCGGGCTGTGGCGCAAGCGGACGGACGGGACGGTGCGCGCAGTGGGGGCGGCGCGGGCGGCGGCCGGAGTCGATGAGCCGGCCGGCGGCACCGATCGCCTCAGCGGCGCAGACCTCGGCATAGACCTCGATCCGCGAGCAACCCTGGTGCAGTTCTCCTCGAAGGTCTGCCAGTACTGCGGACCCACCCGCCGCATCCTCAGCGAGCTCGCGGACCACCACACGGTCGCCTTCCTCGACATCGACGCCGAGGAACGCCTCGACCTCGCACGGCGCCTGACGGTACTGCGCACCCCGACGGTGCTGCTGCTCGACGGCGCGGGGCGCATCACGCACCGGGTCTCGGGGCCGCCGCGGCGCGCCGAGCTGGCGGCGGCGGTCGGAGAGTTGGTCGGCGCCGAGGCTGTGTAAGCCGAGCGGCGCTTGTGGAAAATCCGTGGGTCGTGGCTTGTGGCTCGGGCGCGGGCGGGTGGTGGTGCTGGTGTGTGCCCGGTGCGGGTGGTGGTGCTGGTGTGTGCCCGGTGCGGGTGGCCTGTGGTTTGACAGGCGATTTTTACGGCTTCGCACTGGTTTAAGAAGGATCCGCTGGGTGGCGCAGTTCAGGCGCGGGCCGGACGTTGCGCTGGCGGCCGGCGGCTGTGTGAGACGTCTGAAAGTCAAACCCATGGTGAAAAGCCGGCGCCTCCGGCGGGCACTCTGCAACGGGGGGCGGGGTGGGGTCCGGCGGTCGGGTGGCGGTTCGAGTGTTGGTCGCCTTCGTCCCGGATCCCTCGTCGCTGTCGTCGCCCGGAGGGAACCATCCCGTCCTGGCGGTGTCCAGCCGCATCACTGCTGCTGTGGTCCGGCTCCGTCCGGCCGGACACCGCCAGGACGGGCTGGTTGTGCAAGCACCGCCGACAGCGACGAGGGATCCGGGACCACCCCACCTGTGGGAAGGATTCCCGCGCCTTCAGGCTCACATGGTCACCGCCGCGTGCGCGTGCCGAAGTGGACCCCGTCCACACCACAGGGATCCGGGACGAAGGCGACCACAAGCAGCGGCCACCAGCAGACAGCGCGACCCCGCCTGACCCCCCGTTGCAGTGCGCCCGCCGGAGGCGCTGGCCCTTCACTTCACCATGGTTTTGACTTTCAGACGTCTCACACAGCCGCCGGCCGCCAGCGCAACGGCCGGCACCTCGCCGAACTGCGCCACCCAGCGAATCCTTCTTAAACCAGTGCGAAGCCGTAAGAAAACGCCCTTGACTGTCAAACCACTGACCAACCGCACCGGCCATATGCCAGCACCACCCACCCGCACCCGCCCGCACCACAGCCGACCCCGACAAGGTCGGCCCCGCGGCTCTCAATGCTCGTGCGGCCCCGTCCGGTGCACCGGCCCGTGGCTGTCCTCGCAGTGCCCCGGCCCCGCGTTCGGCACCGTGTGCGAGATCTGCAGTACCTCGGCTTCGTCGTCGCCGAGGTGGTCGACCTGGAGCGTCGCGTGGCTGATGCCGTGCTCGGCGAGCAGGTGCCCCTGCAGCACCCGGCGCACCTTGTGGCAGTCTCCGCCGGGCACCACCAGCACGTGCGCGCTCAGGGCCGCCTCGCCCGAGGTGATCTCCCAGATGTGCAGGTCGTGCACCTCTATCACCTGCTCGACCGCCGCCATCTGGTCGCCGACCAGGTCCGGGTCGACGCCGGCCGGGGCGGCCTCCAGGAAGATGCGGGCCGAGGCGGTCACCAGGCTCAGGCCGGCCTTGAGCATCAGTGCCACGACCACGAGGGTGGCGATCGCGTCGGCGCGCCCGAAGCCGGTGAGCAGGATCACCAGGCCGGCGATGGCCGTGGCGATGAAGCCGAACAGGTCGGTGAGGATGTGCTGGAAGGCGCCCTCGACGTTCAGCGACGTGCGGTTGGCCTTGGAGATCGACCAGGCCGCGGCGATGTTCACCGCCACCCCGATCAGCGCCGTGGCCAGCACCAGGCCGCCGGTCACGGCCGGCGGGCTGATCAGCCGCCGCACCGCCTCGAAGGCCAGCACCGCGGAGAGCACCAGCAGCGTCACGCCGTTGGCCTGCGCCGACATGATCTCGGCCCGTTTCAACCCGAACGTGTAGTCCCCGCGTGCGGGCCGGGCCGCCAGCCGCATCGCGAACAGCGCCAGCAGGATCGCGCCGGCGTCGGTGAGCATGTGGGCCGCGTCGGACAGCAGCGCCAGGGAGTGCGCGAGCACGCCGATGACCACCTCGACGCCCATGAAGCCGAGGATCAGCGCCAGGCCGATCAGCAGCCAGCGCCGGTCCGCGTCCGCGGCGACGCCGTGGCTGTGACCGGCGTGGCCGTGCTCGGCGTGGCTGTGACCGGCACCGCCGTGGTCAGCGTGGTCGTGCCGGTCGTCGTCGTGGTTCTGCTCAGACACTCTGCTCCGCCCGGCCGGCTGTTTTGGGTGACACAGGAAGTGAATCGCACCTTTGCCGGGGGAAGCAAAGATGGGAACGACTTCGGTTTCCATTGTCGCCGCAGGTCAGTCCCGGCGCCGCCGACCCGCCGCCGCAGCTGTCGGCTACGGCCGGAAGATGAACCCCGCCAGCGGCGCGTGCACCTTCCACCCCAGCGACTCGTACAGCGCGCGCCCCTCGACGGTCGCGCCGAGCACGCTCGTCGAGGCGCCCAACTCGTCGGCCGCGTTCGCCAAGGCGTTCATCACCACCGAACCGAGACCGCGCCGGCGGTGCTCGGGCTCGGTCTCGATGCGATCCACGGTCCCGTAGTCCCCGACGTGGCCATACTGCCCCCGCGCCGCGACATCCCCGGTCGAGGTCAGGACGCGCACATAGGTGACACCGTCCTTGGACTCCGACGCCAGCGTGTATCCGTCCGGCACGACGACCGCCGCCGGCTCCACATCGATCGCCATGAGCCAGCCCGGATCGTCCTCGCTCCAGCCCTCGGGCAGCCACGCCGCCAGCTCCGCCGGCTCCACATGGCTCTTGAGCCACGTCAGCGGCTCGTCGATGGACGCGACGAGCTCCCGCACCGCCTGCTCCCGCGGATCCAGCAGCACGTGGCGCCGCAGCTGGTTCCGCGCACCCACCTCGATGCGCAGTCCCCACGGCGTGGCCACCGGCGCGGCGGTGCCGCGCGATACGGTCCAGCCCTCGGCCCAACGGTGCGTCAACTCGGCGGTCATGCGAGCCCTCCCGGTAATAAGTGCTTCCGATAATCGCACCTTACCGATGAGGACCGACAGACCCTACTGCAGCTCGCAGTCCCCGTATCCGGACTGGCCCTGGACGTCGTGGCAGGTGAAGTTCGCCACCGGACCCGGCACCAGCGGGGTGGACAGCGAGATGCCCCAGGCGGCCGTCGTCCCGCCGCAGCCCACGTGCAGGGAGAAGGACTCCGTGGACGGCAGGGTGTACCAGTAGCGCGAGGTCGAGCCGTTGCCGATGCCCTGCCACGGCGAGTAGCCGGACCCCTGGGACGCCTGCACCCAGACACCCTCGACCGAGTTCCCCGACACGCACGAGATGGTCCCGCTGATCTGGTACGAGACCGGGGCCTTCGACGTCGAGGGCGGAGGTGCGGCGCTGGCCGGGGACGAGGCGGGAGCCTTCGTCACGGTCTTCGCCGGGGGTGCCGGATTCGACGCGGGCTGCGAGGAGCCGGGCCCCGAGGGCGGCGGATCGGCGACCGGCGCCGACGAGGGAGACGACGCCGGCGTGGAAGCCGGCGCCGAGGGCTGTCCGGGCCGCGCGGAGTAGGTGAACCCCGGCGGCTGCGAGTAGCCGCCGGTATCGGTGGCGTCCGTCGACGAGCCGGTGGCCGCCGCCGCGCTGAGCGCCGGCTTGTGCGGCGAGGACGAGCCGCCGGTGACCGCCACCACCGAGACCACTGCGACGGCCACGGCTATGACGGCACCGACGGCGATGACGATCGTGAGCTTGCGGCGCGCCTCGGCCGGATCGGCCGGCAGCGGGACCGTAGGCTTGTCCTCCATTGCACCCCTTCGCGCGACCCGCCTCACCTCGGCGGGAGTCAAATCAGGATCGTTATAACGCGACCCCGACTTAGGGTGCTCCGATTCCTCAACGGAATTCTAAGTACAGCGGAGGCCGCTCGCATGACACGAGCCGGCGACTGATTCGGTTCAGTAATGCCCTCAGCCGCGGTCGGCGCGGCGCTGGTAGCGGCGGTTGAACCGCTCGACCCGTCCGGCGGTGTCCACGACCCGGCTGTTGCCGGTGTAGAAGGGGTGGCTGGCCGCGGAGACCTCGACGTCGATGACGGGGTAGGTGCGGCCGTCCTCCCACTCGACGGTCTGGCTGCTCGAGGCGGTGGACCGGGTGAGGAAGGAATAGCCGGCGGCCTGGTCGCGGAAGACGACGGGGCGGTAGTCGGGGTGGATGCTCTGCTTCATGGTGTTCCTCCTGCCCTTCCTAACGTCACAGAGCAGGGCTTATTCCCGGCCCGGCGCCGAGAAGCCGTACACCGTCGTCGAGCTGAAGACCTGCCCCGGCAGCAGCAGCGTGGAGGGGTAGTCGGGCCGGTGCGGCGAGTCGGGGAAGTGCTGGGTCTCCAGCACGATCCCGCCGTACTTCTCGTACGGGCGCCCGCCGGACCCGATCAAGCTGCCGTCGAGCTCCGAGGACAGGTAGAGCTGGAGCCCGGGCTCGGTCGTCGCGATGCGCATGGTCCGGCCGCTCGCCGGGTCGCGGAGGCCGACGACCGGCCGCGGGCTCGCCGTGCGGCCGCCGCGCAACACGAAGCAGTGGTCGTATCCCCCGGCGGCCGTCAGCTGCGGATGCGGATCGGCCAGGCGCGCGCCGACCGGCCGCGGCGTACGGAAGTCGAAGGGGGTCCCGGCGACCGGAGCCGCACCGTCCAGCGGGATCAGCGCGGCGTCCACCGGCAGGAAGCCGTCGGCGGCGACGGTGAGCTCGTGGTCCAGGACCGTGCCCACGCCCTCCCCGGCGAGGTTGAACCGGGCGTGGTTCGACAGGTTCAGCACCGTCGGAGCCGTGGTCTCGGCACGGTAGTCCACGGTGAGGCGGCCGGCCGCGAGCGTGTACCGGACGCTGACGACGACCTCGCCGGGAAATCCCTCCTCACCATCGGGACTCACCCGCATCAGAGTGAGAGACGTACCACCGCCCTCGACGTCGACGACGCCTTCCGGCGCTTCCCACAAACGCGCGCCGAAGCCCGGATTTCCGCCATGCAAAGTGTTGGGGCGCGGGCCGTCGTTCAGCGCGAGGCGGATCTCGCTGCCGTTCAACGGGAAGGCGCCGCCGGCGATGCGGTTCGCGTAACGTCCGACGACACAGCCGTAATAGGCGCGCTCCACATAGTCCGACATTGTGGTGAATCCGAGGACTACGTTGGCCATGCGGCCGTCACGATCCGGCGTCGAGAGTTCCTGCAAGGTCGCGCCGTAGGCGAGGATCGTGGCCTGCAGGCCCGAGGGGTCGGCCAGGTGCCAGCTGTCGACCGCCGTGCCGTCGGGCAGGGCGCCGAAAGGTCGGAGGGCTGAAGATCGCAACGGGCTGCTCCTCGGGACGGGACGAACTTCATCAGAAGCTTGTGACGATTGTCAGGAAATGAGCTATTCTAACGTTGGAACACTGACATCAGATCACATGAGGCGGACGGAGCACTGAGGCGACCATGGGTGGGGCGACGGGTGGGACGAACGGTGCCGGGTCCGCGCCGCGGCTGAAGGACGTCGCCGAGGCCGCCGGCGTCTCGGTGAAGACGGTGTCCAACGTGGTCAACGGCACGGTGCACGTCGCCGCCGCGACCCGGGCCAGGGTGCAGGCGGCGATCGACGCGCTGGGGTACCACCCCAACGTCGCGGCGCGCAAACTGCGCACCGGACGCAGCGGGGTGATCGCCCTGGCCTTCCCCGAGCTGCCCTCGCCGTACTTCGCGGAGCTGGCGGTCGAGGTGATCGCCGCGGCCCGGCGCCACGGCGTCACGGTCCTGATGGACGACACGGCCGGCGACCCGCGCGCCGAGCTGCGCATCGCCAGCGGCCTGGGCGACCCGATGATCGACGGCGTGATCCTGAGCCCGCTGGGCCTGGACCAGCACGAGCTGGTGGCCCGCGAGCGCCAGATCCCGCTGGTCCTGCTCGGCGAGGCCGACCTCGGCCTGGTCTGCGACCACGTGCACATCGACAACGTGGCCGCCGCCCGCGAGGCCGTGGAGCACCTGATCGCCGCCGGCCGCCGCCGCATCGCCGCGATCGGCTGGCAGGACCCGAGCCCGCGCGCCACGGCGCAGCAGCGCATGGCCGGCTACCGGCAGGCGCTGGCCGAGGCGGGGCTGCCGGCCGAGCCGGCGCTGTGCCCGCCGGTCCGGGCCTACTTCCGCCCGGACGGAGCGGCCGCGATGCGCCGGCTGCTGAAGCTGCCCGCGCGGCCCGACGCGGTGTTCTGCTTCAACGACCTGATGGCCCTCGGGGCGCTGCGCGCGATCCACGAGGCCGGGCTGCGCGTGCCGCAGGACATCGCGCTGGTCGGGTTCGACGACGTGGAGGAGGCCGAGTACGCGATCCCGTCGCTGACGACCGTGGCGCCGGACAAGACCGGTATCGCCGAGGCCGCGGTAGACGCGCTGCTGCAGCGGATCGCGGACGGGTACGGCGAGCCGGGCCGGCTGATCCAGCCAGGGCACCGCTTGGTGATTCGGGAAAGCAGCGGGGAGTAAGGCGGGCCCGGCCGGAGCGGCAGGGCCCGCGGGCCGGGTCGATGAGGTCGATGACATCGGACCCGGCCACGCAGTCCCAGCGCCCGCCCGGCACGCCCCGCCAGGCGGACCGTCGCGGCGGCGGATGCCCGCCGTCATCGCCGCCGCGAACGCTCGAGCAGTGCCTGCGCGAGCACCACGACAGCGAGGAACGCGCCGTTGACGGCGTCCGTCATCGCCGAGCCGTACTGCGACAGGTACCGGTCGATCAGGTGGTGGATCACCGCGAGCAGCAGCACGCCGCACACGGTGCCGCCGATGGTGCCGTAGCCGCCGGTCAGCAGCGTGCCGCCGATGACCACCGCGGCGATCGCGGTCAGCTCGTAGCCGACCCCGATCGTCGTCACGCCCGAGCCCAGCCGTGCGCCGCCCAAGGCGCCCGCCGCGCCGGCGAGCGTCCCCGACAGCAGGTACACCAGCACCTTCGCCCGCGCCACCGGCAGCCCGAGCAGCACCGCGGAGTCCTGATTGCCGCCGATGGCGGTCAGCGTCGCGCCGTAGCCGGTCCGCTCCATCAGGACCCAGCCGATCGCGAACAGCACCGCGACGATCCCCACGGGAACCCAGGTCCCCTCACCCAGGTGCCGGAACCACGAGCCGGCCGGCACCAGATACGTCGTCGAGCCCTGGTTCGTCAGCGCCTGCAGCAATCCGCGCGCGCCGAGCAAGCCGGCCAAGGTGACGATGAACGGCGCCATCCCGCCATACGCCACCAGCAACCCCTGCACCGCGCCCCAGGCGGCACACACCACCAGCGGCAGGACGATCGCCAGCCAGGGACTGCTGGTGGCGCCGCGCGCCGCGAGGACTCCCCCGAGCGCGTACAGCGAGCCCACCGACAGGTCGATGCCCCCGGTCGTGATCACGAAGGTCATCCCGAGCGCCAGCAACCACACGAACGCGTTGTTGCCCAGGATGGTGCTCACGTCCGGCCAGGACGCGTCCGACGGCGAGGCGATGGTCGCCACAGCACACACCGCGACCAGCACCACCAGCGGCCCACGCCGCTCGGCCCGCCGTATCCACCGCTCCCGCTGCGTCTCCGCGCGGCCCTCGCTCCCCGATCGGGGCTGCGGGGCCGGCACCGGCGCCATCGTCTCCGGCGTGCGCACGCTCATCGCGTCCCCCGTTCCCTGGACACGTAGACGGCCAGGCAGATCAGCACGGCCTCGACGATCTGCGTCGTGGACGTCGGCACGTTGTGCTGGATCAGCACCGCCGAGGCCAGCTGCATGAACATCGCACCGGCCACCGTCCCGAGCACTCGCACCCGGCCGCCGGACAGCGGCGTCCCGCCGACCACCACAGCGGTGATCGCGCTCAGCTCCATGTTCAGCCCCTGATTCGCCGGGTCGGCCTCGGCGCCGTGCCCGACGATCAGCACGCCGGCCAGCGCCGCCAGGATCCCGGACAGCACGTAGACGGTCACCAGGACGCGCCGCACCGGCAGGCCGGCCAGCAGGCTCGCGCGCTTGTTGTCGCCGATCGCGACCAGCTGACGGCCGAACGTCGTGCGCCGCACGGTGTACGCCACGGCTCCCGTGGCGGCCAGCGCGATCCACGCCATCACCGGCACCCCGGCGATGCCGTGCTCGCCGAGATCGAGGATCGAGGGATCCTCGACCGGCTTGGCGGCGGCGCCGTTCATCAGTTCCGCCAGACCGCGCAGGCCGATCATCAGCGACAGCGTCGCCACGATCGGCTGCACCCCGGCGAACGCCACCATCGCCCCGCCGACCAGACCGGCCGCCGCGCCGAGCAGCAAGGCCAGCACGATCGCCGGCGCCGGGCCGTACCCGATGTACAACGGGATGATCGAGGCGGCCAGCGCGATGGTCGCACCGACCGACAGGTCCACGCCCTCGGTACCGATCACCAGCGCCATACCGAGCGCGACGAGGACCGTCGGCGCCACCTGGAACAGCTGCACGCGCCAGTTCGACACCGACATGAAGTCGCTGTTCATCGCGGTCGCCACGGCGATCAGCACCACCAGCGCCGCGTAGACGCCGTAGCGCTGCGCGAGGTCCAGGACCCGATCGCGAGTGCCCGCTCCGTCTACGGGCTCGAGCACAGCCGCGGTCACGATGCCCCCTCCTCAGCGGTCTGTGGGGGCTCCAGGAACTCGAGCCCTGCTTCGAGCCCTGCTTCGAGCCCTGCTTCGAGTCCTGCTTCGGCCCCGGAATCGGAACCTTCACCGGCCAGCGCCCGCATCAGGTTCGGGGCGGTGACCTCATCGCCGTCCAGCCGCGCCGCGACCGATCCGGTGTGCAGCACCACGACCCGGTCCGAGCCCTCGATCAGCTCGTCGAGCTCGGAGGAGATCAGCAGCACGCCGATCCCCTCGGCGGCCAGCTGGTCGATGATCGTCTGCACCTCGGCCTTGGCCCCGACGTCGATGCCCCGGGTCGGCTCGTCCAGCAGCAGCACGCGCGGGTTCAGGCACATCCACCGGGCCAGCAGCACCTTCTGCTGGTTGCCGCCGGACAGGTCCTGGACCAACTGAGCGGGACTGGAGGCCTTGATCCGCAGCCGGGTCATGAAGAACTCGACGATCCGGTCCTGCCGGGCCGTGGAGACGATGCCGGCGCGCGACAACCTCGGCAGCGCGGCCAGCACGATGTTCTCCCGCACCGACAGCCCCGGGATGACGCCGTCGGCCTTGCGGTCCTCGGCCAGCATCGCGATCCCGGCGCGCACCGCGGCCTGCGGACTGCGCCGCCGGATCTCCTTGCCGCCGACCTTGACCGCGCCGGTGGCCGGGCGAGCCCCGATCACCGCCTGCGCGGTCTCGCTGCGCCCGGCGCCGAGCAGTCCGCCGAGCCCGACGACCTCGCCGGGCTCGACGTCCAGGGAGACGCCGCGCAGCCGGTGCCGGTCGGTCAGGCCGCTGATGCTCAGCGCCGGACCGCCGGGACCGCCGGGGCCGCCGGGACCGCCCGCCTGACGGTCCCGATCCTTGCCCCGGCCCCACTTCCGGCGCGCCGCCGGCAGCAACTCGCCCAGCGCCTCGTCGTCCGGCGCCGCCTGCCGCTGCGCCTTGTCCGGCGCGAACGCTGTGACCCGGCCGTCGTGCGCGGCCAGCAGCGCGCGGCCGAGCATCAGCGCGACCAGCTCGGTGCGCGGCAGCTCGGCCATCGCCCCGGTGTGCACGGTCCGGCCGTCGCGCAGCACCGTGACCCGGTCACAGATCTCGTACAGCTCGTCGAGCCGGTGGCTGACGAAGACCACCGACGCGCCCTGCTCCCGCAGGGTCCTTATGACGCCGAACAGCGTCTGGACCTCGCGCGGCTCCAGGCTGGAGGTCGGCTCGTCCATGATCACCACTTTGGCGTCGAGCCGGACGGCCCGGGCCAGCGCGACCATCTGCCGGGCGCCCAGGCCCAGCGTGTGCACCGGCGCGGTGACGTCCACGCGCACGCCGTACCGCTCCAGGATCTCCCCGGACATGCGGTTCATCGCGCGCACGTCGACCAGCCCGCGGCGGCGCGGCTCGCGGCCCAGGAACAGGTTGCGCGCCACCGACATCATCGGCACCAGGTTGACTTCCTGGTAGATCGTGGAGATCCCGGCGGCCTGCGCCTCCAGCGGCGTGCGGAACGCGCGTTCGGTCCCGTGCAGCGCGATGACGCCGTCGTCGGGGCGGTAGACGCCGGTGAGCAGCTTGATCAGGGTGGACTTCCCGGCGCCGTTCTCCCCCATCAGGGCGTGCACCTCGCCGGGGCGCACCAGCAGATCGGCACCGCGCAAAGCGTGCACGCCGCCGAAGCTCTTGACCACCTCGCGCGCCTCCAACGCGGCAGGAGCGCCCGTGGGCGCTCCTGCCTCCGGCGGCACGGAGGGGTCTGTTTCATCCGGCCTCGTCGGCACGGTTCCCTCCTCAGTAAAACCCAGGAATCTCAGATCTCACGGATCTTCGAATGTCACAGATCTCAGATGTCACAGATCTTCAATGACACTGCTCCCCGCGCCACCAGCTCAGTAGACCTGGCCGCCGGTCAGGGCCTGCTGGGCGTTGGCCTGGGTGAAGTGGTTGTCCTTGATGATCACCTTGCTCGACACCCCGG
>Ga0207671_10001779_pt1 | contig 24158 bp, 19 predicted proteins | sample KBSC24metaG_FD_184352 | JGI IMG/M metagenome (GOLD analysis project Ga0207671, IMG submission 184352) | Corn rhizosphere microbial communities from Kellogg Biological Station, Michigan, USA - KBS C2-4 metaG (SPAdes) (version 2) | ecosystem: Host-associated > Plants > Roots > Rhizosphere > Soil... | reverse complement strand
GTCATGATCGCGCATCGCGGCTTCGAGTTCGTGGCGGTCGCGCGGTCGATCCTCCGGATTGAACGTCGCCTCGAAACGATCGGCCAGCCGCGCCTCCACCGCATCCGGCAGGCGCCGGGTCACATAGAGACGGGGGCGGGGGCCGCCTGTTTCGCCATTCCGCATCCTGCCGACTCCGCCGCTGTTCGAGCCGGCGGGTCTAGCAGATCGTCAGGCCTCGTCGTCCGCTTTGTCGGAATCGCGGAAGGTGGCGGGCACGTGCGGCAGCCAGCGATCGGCCACCACCACCTTGCGGAACAGGCGCGGCCCCATCACCGCGAACGCGGCCCCGACGCTCGCCGGCAGGAAGGTGGCGAGCGCGAGGAGATAGGCCAGCGCCGGCTCGTGGCCGGCATGCCCGGCCGCGATCGCGACGAGCGCATGGCCGCTGGCCCAGGCCAGCCCCAGCAGGATCAACCCGGCGCCGTGCAATTGCCATGGCCGCGCGGGAGCAACGATGCGGTCCATCTTGGCCTCCATCGGATGACGTTGAGCCTGTCATCTGGGGCGGATGGCCGTAAGGGTTCGAGGGGCGGTCCCGCCGATCGCCGTAAGCATTGCGTATAGTTAAGGCGCTTTGCCGCATTGTCCTCCGTTCCAGCAATCCTATGTTCACGCGAGCGGTCGCATCTCGCCGTCCTCGCGCTTGACAGCGTGCGTCCCATCGGTACGCGGCTCGGGTGCGGCGATGGTCGGTTTTGCCGGCCATCTTGTTCTGGTCGAAGGCGAAAGGAGGCGAACATGGCGTATCGGGCGACCGTCCGTACCGGCATCGATCCGCAACCGCTTTCGATCGAGGTCGAGCCCTACCGCGTGCCGCCGATGGAGCCGGCGAGCTTCTCCGCGCTGGAAGAGCAGGTGATGGCGCTCGCCCGTACCGACCGGCTCGGCAGCATCGAGGCGCCGGGCGTGATCGAGCGGCTGGTGACCAAGCTGTTCGGCCTCAATCCAGAGCGCCGCGCATTGGCCGATCCCCGGCTGGAGACGCTGCGCCGCGCCGTCGTGGTGGCCCATCATCGCCATCATCTGCCCGACATGCAGGCGGCGGAGCTGCGCGAGGTGGGCTTCACCGTCGCGCAGATCCGCGCGATCGAGATGCGGGCGATCACGGTCTAGGCAACGGATGAAGGAGAAATCCTTCGCGCCCCGTCATGTCCGTCACCCCAGCGAAAGCTGGGGTCTCTCCGGGGCGGGCGCGGGGCGTGCCGCCCGAGATGCCAGCTTTCGCTGGCATGACGAGGGGAATGTTCAGCCCGAACGGATAGGAAGCCGGCTCAATCGAATCGGTACGGCACCACTTCGCGCCGCTCCGGATCGATGCGCAGCGCGCGGCCCGAGGGCGGGAAGGCGCGCTGGTCACAATCCTCGCGCGGGCAGATGCGGCAGGAGACGCCGATCGGCGTGGCGGCATCGGCGCGCGTCAGGTCGAGATGGTCGGCATAGACGAAATCCTTGGCCTCGCCGATCTCGCAGCCGAGCGCCACGGCATAGCGCCGGGGGGAGCGGGCGTAGCTGCCGCTTTCCTTCACCAGCCCCTTGGCGATGGCGACATAGCGCGTGCCCTCGGGCATTTCGGCGAGCTGGGTGAGGATGCGGTCCGGGATGGCGACCGCTTCGTGCATGATCCACAGCGGGCAGGCGCCGCCGAAGCGCGCGAATTGCAGGCGGGTGGCGGAATGGCGCTTGGTGATGTTGCCCGCCATGTCGACCCGGCAGAAGAAGAAGGGCAGGCCCCGCGCCTCCGGCCGCTGGAGGGTGGAGAGACGGTGGCAGACCTGCTCGAAGCTCACCGCGAAGCGGCGGCGCAGGCGGTCGATGTCATGGCGCAGGCGGCGGGCCTCCGCGCGGAACGTCTCGTAGGGCATCAGGATCGCGCCGGCGGCGTAATTGGCGAGGCCGATCGAGAGCAGGCGCGTCGCCTCGACCGAGGGCATGGTGGCGCGCGCCAGCACCTGCCCGATCTCTTCTGCCAGCTCGATGCGGGCGAGCTGGTGGGCGAGCTGGAAGGCGCGGCTCTCCGGAGCCTGCGCGGGATCGAGGGTGAGGATGCGGTGAGCGGGATCGAAGGCGCGCAGCGGCCCCGCCTCGCCGCCGGGCGAGCGCACGCCGATGCGGTGCCGGTCCCGCAGCCGCGCCGCGAGCGCTTCGGGGCCGGGGGCCAGCGCGTCGCCGATCGCCTCGGCCGCCGTGTCGATCGGGTCGACATAATTGCCGGCGTCGTGGAACCAGTCGCGCACCTCGTCCCAGGGCAGGCGCCCGCCGGAGGGCGCGCCGGTGTCATAGGCGTCGTCGAGGCGCTGGAGCTGGTCCTCGGCGCGGCGCCACGCGGCGTGCATCGCCACGAAGCGGCGGGAGAGGGCCGGCTGCTGCTCCACGGCGCGCGCCAGCACCTCGGGCTCGGGGGGCGGTTCGGGGAGGAGGGGTTCGGCGGCCGCCTCGGCGAGGCCGGCGAGCAGGCGGGCGCCTTCGTCCTCGTCGATGCCCGACCAGTCGGCGGGGAAAGCGGCGGCCAGCGCCAGCGACACGGCCGCCGTCAGTGGGCGGCCGTCCGTCTCGATCTGCGAGAGATAGCTGACCGAAATGCCCAGCCGCTCGGCCATCGCCACCTGGCTCATCCGCAGCCGCGCGCGCAGCTCGCGGACGCGGGCGCCGGCGTAGAGGGGGCGTGGGGGGCGGGCCATCTAATCTCCCCTCCCTGAAAGGGAGGGGCTGGGGGTGGGTCTTGGATCGCGATACGGAAGCCAAGGACGCTGAGCGTGCGTCACGCGTGCCTCCACCCACCCCAAACCCCTCCCTTTCGGGGAGGGGCTTTCGGTCTCGGAAGGCGCTGCCATTCTCATCCCCTCCGCATATTTCACAAAACCGGCATTCGCAACTTCACAAAACCACAATTGCGGTTCGCGCGCGGCCGGTGCAGTCCCCGCAGCCGTCGCTTCGCGAAAGGAGAGCCCGTGGCCACGACGCTGGAAGTCCTCGAACAACGCCGCGCCTCGGCGCGCCTCGGCGGTGGGCAGAAGCGCATCGACGCGCAGCACGCCAAGGGGCGGCTGACGGCCCGCGAGCGGATCGACATCCTGCTCGACGAAGGCTCGTTCGAGGAGCTCGACATGTTCGTCGAGCATAATTGCGTCGATTTCGGCATGAACGAGACGCACATCGCCGGCGATGGCGTGGTCACCGGATCGGGCACCATCAACGGCCGCCTCGTCTTCGTGTTCAGCCAGGATTTCACCGTGTTCGGCGGCTCGCTGTCCGAGCGGCACGCGCAGAAGATCTGCAAGATCATGGACATGGCGCTGAAGGTCGGCGCCCCGGTGATCGGCCTCAACGATTCGGGCGGCGCCCGCATCCAGGAAGGCGTCGCCTCGCTCGGCGGCTATGCCGAGGTGTTCCAGCGCAACGTGCTCGCCTCCGGCGTGGTGCCGCAGCTCAGCCTCATCATGGGCCCCTGCGCGGGCGGCGCGGTCTATTCGCCGGCGATGACCGACTTCATCTTCATGGTGAAGGACAGCAGCTACATGTTCATCACCGGGCCGGACGTGGTGAAGACCGTCACCAACGAGGTGGTGACGCAGGAGGAACTGGGCGGCGCCGTCGCTCACACCCAGAAATCCGGCGTCGCCGACCAGGCGTTCGAGAATGACGTCGAGGCTTTGCTCGCCGCGCGCGACTTCATCGACTTCCTGCCCGAGAGCAACCGCTCCGGCGTGCCGGTGCGTCCCACCGAGGATGCGTGGGACCGCATGGAGCCCAGCCTCGACACGCTGATCCCGGACAGCGCCAACAAGCCCTACGACATGCACGAGCTGATCCGGAAGACGGTCGACGAGGGCGACTTCTTCGAGCTCCAGCCCAATTATGCCGGCAACATCCTCATCGGCTTCGGCCGGATCGAGGGGCGCACCGTCGGCATCGTCGCCAACCAGCCGATGGTGCTGGCCGGCGTGCTGGACATCTCGGCCAGTCGCAAGGCGGGGCGCTTCGTGCGCTTCTGCGACGCCTTCGACATCCCGATCGTCACCTTCGTGGACGTGCCGGGCTTCCTGCCGGGCGTGTCGCAGGAGCATAACGGCATCATCACCCACGGCGCCAAACTGCTCTTCGCTTATGCCGAGGCGACGGTGCCCAAGATCACGGTGATCACCCGCAAGGCCTATGGCGGCGCCTATGACGTGATGGCCTCCAAGCATCTGCGTGGCGACCTCAACTATGCGTGGCCCACCGCCGAGATCGCGGTGATGGGCGCCAAGGGCGCGGTGGAGATCATCTTCCGCGGCAAGACGCCGGACGAGATCGCCCAGCGCACCGCCGAGTACGAGGCCCGCTTCGCCAATCCCTTCGTGGCGGCGTCCAAGGGCTTCATCGACGAGATCATCATGCCGCATTCCACCCGCAAGCGCGTGGCGCTGGGGCTTCGCAAGCTGCGCAATAAGCAGCTGGAGAACCCGTGGAAGAAGCACGACAATATTCCGCTGTAACATTCATTCGTCACCCCGGCGAAAGCTGGGGTCTCAGCAAGGTCAAGCGCACCGCCCGCCACACGAGATCCCAGCGTTCGCTGGGATGACGAAATTGGAGAAACGTGATGAGCACCACCGATCCCGTCGTCTTCCTGTCCTTCGCCCGCACGCCGATGGGCGGTTTCCTGGGTGAGCTGTCCTCGCTGACCGCGACCCAGCTCGGCGCCCATGCCGTCCGTGGCGCGGTCGAGCGCTCGGGTCTCAGCCCGGAACAGATCGAGCGCTGCTACATGGGCTGCGTGCTGCCGGCCGGCCTCGGCCAGGCGCCGGCGCGGCAGGCGGCGATCTATGGCGGCCTGCCCAACACCGTCGAGGCGACGACCATCAACAAGATGTGCGGCTCCGCCATGCAGGCGGCGATCATGGCGTCGGACGCGCTGGCCGCCGGCTCCGCCGACATCATCGTCGCGGGCGGGCTGGAGAGCATGTCCAACGCGCCCTACCTCAACCTCAAGCACCGCACCGGCGCGCGCATCGGCCATGACCGGCTGTACGACCACATGTATTTCGACGGGCTGGAGGACGTCTACGAGCAGGGCAAGCTCATGGGCAATTTCGCCGAGGACGTGGCGCAGGAATATCAGTTCACCCGCGAGAAGCAGGACGAGTTCGCGATCAACTCGCTGACCCGCGCCCAGCAGCACACCGCCGATCTGGCCAACGAGATCGTGCCCATCACGGTCAAGACCCGCAAGGGCGAGGTGGTGGTCGAGACGGACGAGCAGCCGCGCAACGCCAACATCGCCAAGATCCCGACGCTCAAGCCCGCCTTCGCCAAGGACGGCACGATCACGGCCGCCAACGCCTCGTCCATCTCGGACGGCGCCGCCGCTCTGGTGATGACCCGCATGAGCGTCGCCGACAAGCTGGGCGTGAAGCCGGTCGCCCGCGTCGTGTCGCACGCCGCCTTCGCCCATGCGCCGGCCAAGTTCACCACCGCGCCGGTCGGCTCGTCCCGCCGCGCGCTGGAGAAGGCCGGCTGGACGACCAAGGATGTCGATCTGTTCGAGGTCAACGAGGCCTTCGCCACCGTCGCGATGATCGCGATGCACGATCTCTCGGTGCCGCACGACGTGCTGAACATCCATGGCGGCGCCTGCGCGCTCGGCCACCCGGTCGGCGCGAGCGGCGCGCGCATCCTCGGCGCGCTGATCAACGGCTTGCAGGTCAATGGCTTGAAGCGCGGTCTCGCCTCGATCTGCCTGGGCGGCGGCGAGGCGACCTCGATGGCGGTGGAGCTGGTGTGATGAAGCTGGGGCGGCTCAACCACATCGGCGTCGCGACGCCGTCGATCGAGAAATCGGTGGCCTATTACCGCGACGTGATGGGCGCCACGAAGATCCACGAGCCGTTCGACCTGCCCGCGCAGGGCGTGAAGGTCTGCTTCGTCGATACGCCGGGCGAGAACGGCACGGCCGGCACCCAGATCGAGCTGATCGAGCCGCTGGGCGAAAGCTCCCCGATCCACGGCTTCATCGCCAAGAACCCGGCGGGCGGCCAGCATCACATGTGCTATGAGGTGCCGGACATCCACGAGGCCAAGGCATGGTTCGAGGGCAAGGGCGCCAAGGTGCTGGGCGAGCCGCGCATCGGTGCGCATGGCACGCTGATCTTCTTCGTCCACCCCAGGGACATGAACGGGGTGCTGACCGAGATCATGGAGACGCCGAAACATGCGCACTGAGGTTCAACCCCTCTCCCACTTGGGGAGAGGGAGGGGCCCAAGCCAAAGGCTTGGGAGGGTGAGGGCACGCGGTTCGAGGGTCACGTGCCCTCACCCTCCCACCGGCTTCGCCGGCGGGCCCCTCCCTCTCCCCAAGTGGGAGAGGGGAATATGACCGACAAGCCGACGCTCGACCAGTGGGCCGCCGCCTCGGACAAGGAGGTGAAGGGCAAGGACCTGACCTGGCACACGCCGGAAGGGATCGATGTCAAGCCTCTGTACACGCAAGAGGATGTCGAAGGCTGGGAGCCCGGCCTGCCCGGCTTCGCGCCCTTCACGCGCGGCGTGCGCGCCTCCATGTATGCCGGCCGGCCGTGGACGATCCGGCAATATGCCGGTTTCTCCACCGCCGAGGAATCCAACGCTTTCTACCACCGCAACCTCAAGGCGGGGCAGAAGGGCCTGTCAGTGGCGTTCGATCTCGCCACCCATCGCGGCTATGACAGCGACCACCCGCGCGTCACCGGCGACGTCGGCAAGGCGGGCGTGGCGATCGACACGATCGACGACATGAAGATCCTGTTCGATGGCATCCCGCTCGACAAGATGTCCGTGTCGATGACGATGAACGGCGCGGTGATCCCGATCCTCGCTTTCTTCATCGTCGCGGGCGAGGAGCAGGGCGTTCCCCAGGAGCTTCTGGACGGCACCATCCAGAACGACATCCTGAAGGAGTTCATGGTCCGCAACACCTATATCTACCCGCCCGAGCCGAGCATGCGGATCATCTCCGACATCTTCGGATATACGTCCCGCAACATGCCGAAGTTCAACAGCATTTCGATCTCCGGCTATCATATGCAGGAAGCCGGCGCGACGCAGGTGCAGGAGCTGGCCTTCACCATCGCGGACGGCGCGGAATATGTGAAATACGGCGTCGCCAGCGGGCTCGACATCGACAAGTTCGCCGGGCGGCTGAGCTTCTTCTTCGCGATCGGCATGAACTTCTTCATGGAGATCGCCAAGCTGCGCGCCGCGCGCGTGCTGTGGCACCGGGTGATGACGAAGCTGGGCGCCCAGGACGAGCGCTCCAAGATGCTGCGCACCCATTGCCAGACGTCGGGCGTCAGCCTCACCGAGAAGGACCCCTACAACAACGTGATGCGCACCACGATCGAGGCGATGGCGGCGATGCTGGGCGGCACCCAGAGCCTGCATACCAACGCTCTCGATGAAGCCATCGCTTTGCCGACCGATTTCTCCGCCCGCATCGCTCGCAACACGCAGCTGGTGATCCAGGAAGAGACCGGCATGTGCAACGTCGTCGATCCGCTCGGCGGCTCCTACTACATCGAGAGCCTGACCAAGGAACTGGTCGATCGCGCCTGGGAGATCATCGAGAAGGTCGAGGCCGAAGGCGGCATGGCGAAGGCCGTGGCGGCCGGCTGGCCCAAGGCGATGATCGAGGAGGCCTCGGCCGCCCGCGCCGCCCGCATCGATCGCCGCGAGGAGGTTGTCGTCGGCGTCAACAAATATGCCAAGGACAAGGAAGATCCGATCGACATCCTCGATGTCGACAACGTCGCCGTCCGCGCCGCCCAGATCGCCCGTATCGAGAAAGTGAAGGCCGGCCGCGACGAGGCGGCGTGCCGGGCCGCGCTCGCGGCGCTGACGGAAGGGGCCAGGGGCAAGGAGAATCTGCTCGGCCTCGCCGTCGAGTGCGCGCGCAAGCGGGCGACGCTCGGCGAGATCAGCCTCGCCATGGAGGACGTGTTCGGCCGCTATGGCACCAAGCCGACGCCAGTGAAGGGCGTCTATGGCGGGGCCTATGGCGAGGATGCGCGCTGGGTCGGGCTGATCGAGGGTGTCTCGGCCGTCGAGCGGCGCAAGGGCAGAAAGCCCAAGATGTTCGTCGCCAAGATGGGGCAGGACGGGCACGATCGCGGCGCGAACCTGGTGTCGTCGGCGTTCGGCGATCTCGGCTTCGATATCGTCGCGGGTCCGCTGTTCCAGACGCCGGCCGAAGCGGTCGAGGTCGCGATCCAGGAGGATGTCGACGTGGTCGGCGCCTCCAGCCTGGCTGCCGGCCACAAGACCTTGATCCCCGAACTGATCTACCTGCTGCGCGAGAAGGGACGGAGCGACATCAAGGTCGTCGCCGGCGGCGTGATCCCCGCGCAGGATTATCAGGCGCTCTACGATGCGGGCGTCTCGGCGATCTTCGGGCCGGGCACCAACCTTGCGGATGCCGCCGCGGAGGTGTTGAAGCTGCTGGGCCACAACATGCCGCCCGAGAGCGAGAAAGAGAAAGCCGCGTAATGCGTAACGACTGGACCCGCGAGGAGATCGCCGAGCTCTTCGATTTGCCCTTCCTCGATCTGGTGGCGCGGGCGCACGACGTGCATGTGCGGCACCATCCCGAGAATGAGGTGCAGCTGTCGACATTGCTGTCGATCAAGACGGGCGGCTGCGTGGAGGATTGCGGCTATTGCAACCAGTCCGCCCATGCCGAGACCGGGCTGAAGGCGACCAAGCTGATGGAGGTCCAGCAGGTCCTGCAGGCGGCCGCGCAGGCGAAGGACCATGGCTCGACGCGCTTCTGCATGGGCGCCGCGTGGCGCAATCCCAAGGACAAGGACATCCCCGCGCTCGCCGCGATGATCGAGGGCGTGCGCGCCATGGGGATGGAGACCTGCATGACGCTGGGCATGCTGACGCCCGGCCAGGCGCAGGCGCTCGCCGAGGCGGGGCTCGATTATTACAATCACAATATCGACACGTCGCCGGAGAATTACGCCAACGTCATCTCGACGCGGACCTTCGAGGATCGGATCGAGACGCTGGAGCATGTCCGCGGCGCGGGGATCAACGTCTGCTCGGGCGGCATCATGGGCATGGGCGAGACGCGGGCCGACCGGGTCGGCTTCCTGCACGCGCTGGCAACCCTGCCGGTGCATCCGGGCTCGGTGCCCATCAACGCTCTGGTGCCGATCGCGGGCACGGTGCTGGGCGACATATTGAAGGACGTGCCGTCGGCGAAGATCGACGACATCGAGTTCGTGCGCACGGTGGCGGTGGCGCGGATCACGATGCCGGAGAGCATGGTGCGCCTGTCGGCGGGCCGCGAGAGCATGAGCGACAGCACGCAGGCGCTCTGCTTCATGGCGGGGGCCAACTCGATCTTCACCGGCGACAGGCTGCTGACCACCGGCAACGCCGGCGACGACCGCGACGCCGCGCTGTTCGCCAAGCTCGGCATCGTCCCGATGCGCGTCGAGCAGGCGCATCTGGAAGCGGCTGAGTGACTAACGCTCTCCTCTCTCGTCACCCCGGCCTTGAGCCGGGGTCCCGCTTCGTCTTCGATTTCGGAGAAGGCAGCGGGATGCCGGATCAAGTCCGGCATGACGAGCGAGATGGAATGATCTGAATCAGGCGTCATCCCAGCGAAAGCCGGGGTCTCGTGAAGGCGGGCGACGCGCCTGCCGCCCGAGATCCCAGCTTTCGCTGGGATGACGGAAGAGGGGCTAGGAAGGGACCGGATGTTCAAGAAAATCCTGATCGCCAATCGCGGCGAGATCGCCTGCCGTGTCATCCGCACAGCCAAGAAGATGGGCATCAAGACCGTCGCGGTCTATTCGGATGCGGATGCGCTCAGCCCGCACGTGAAGATGGCGGACGAGGCGGTGCGGCTCGGGCCGCCGCCGGCCGCCGAATCCTATCTGCTCGCCGACGCGATCGTCGAAGCCTGCAAGGCGACCGGCGCCGAGGCGGTCCACCCCGGCTACGGCTTCCTGTCCGAGCGGCAGAGCTTCGCCAAGGCGCTCAAGGACGCCGGCATCGCCTTCATCGGCCCGCCGGTGAACGCCATCGCGGCGATGGGCGACAAGATCGAATCCAAGAAGCTCGCCAAGCAGGCGGGCGTCAACGTCGTCCCCGGCTTCCTGGGCGAGATCGCCACCACCGACGACGCGGTGAAGATCGCCAACGACATCGGCTATCCGGTGATGATGAAGGCCTCGGCCGGCGGCGGCGGCAAGGGCATGCGCCTCGCCTGGAGCGAGCAGGACGTGCGCGAGGGCTTCGAGGCGACCAAGCGCGAGGGCCTCGCCTCCTTCGGCGACGACCGCGTGTTCATCGAGAAATTCATCGAGAGCCCGCGCCACATCGAGATCCAGGTGCTGGGCGACCAGCATGGCAACATCGTCTACCTGAACGAGCGCGAATGCTCGATCCAGCGCCGCCACCAGAAGGTCGTCGAGGAGGCGCCGTCGCCCTTCGTCTCGCCGGAGATGCGCAAGGCGATGGGCGAGCAGGCGGTCGCGCTGGCGGCGGCCGTGGGCTATTACAGCGCCGGCACGGTCGAGCTGATCGTCTCGGGCGCCGACACCACCGGCAAGAGCTTCTACTTCCTGGAGATGAACACCCGCCTGCAGGTGGAGCATCCGGTCACCGAGGAGATTACCGGGCTCGATCTGGTCGAGCAGATGATCCGCGTGGCCTATGGCGAGAAGCTGGCCTTCACCCAGGCCGATGTCGGCATCCACGGCTGGTCGGTCGAGACGCGCGTCTATGCCGAGGATCCGTATCGCAACTTCCTGCCCTCGACCGGGCGTCTCACCCGCTACAATCCGCCGAAGGAGAGCCGCTCCGACACCGCCGTCGTCCGCGTCGACACCGGCGTCGAGGAGGGCGGCGAGGTCTCGATGTTCTACGACCCGATGATCGCCAAGCTGGTGACCTGGGCGCCGACGCGGCTGGAGGCGATCGACCTGCAGATCGGCGCGCTCGACGCCTATGAGATATCCGGCGTCGGCACCAACATGGATTTCCTCTCGGCGCTGGCCCAGCACGAGCGCTTCCGCTCCGGCACCATCACCACCGGCTTCATCGCCGAGGAATATCCCGAAGGCTTCCACGGCGCGCCCGAGACCGAGGCGACCGCGCAGGCGGTGGCGGCCGTGGCCGCCGCGATCGCGCAGGCCGACGCGGCGCGCGCGCTCCATGTCGACGGGCAGCTCGGCACGCCGCTGGAGGCGGGCTCGCACTGGGTGGTGCGCATCGACGGCGCCGAGCATGAGGTCGAGCTGGAGACGGATTCGGCCGAGGTGGATGGCCGGAGCGTCAGCCTGTCGCTGGGCTACCGGCCCGGCGCGACCCTGGTCGAGGCCGAGGTGGACGGGCAGCCGGTGACGCTGCGCATCGCCCGCAAGCGCAATGCGATGACCATCACCACCGCCGGCCGCGCGCGCACCGTGCAGGTGATGCGCCCGGTGGTGGCGGCGCTGCGCCGGCACATGATCGAGAAGATCCCGCCGGACATGAGCAAGTTCCTGGTGTCGCCGATGCCGGGCCTGCTCACCCGCCTGCTGGTCAAGCTCGGCGACACGGTGGAGGCCGGCCAGCCGCTCGCGACCGTCGAGGCGATGAAGATGGAGAACATGCTCCGCGCCGAGAAGACGGCGGTGGTCGCCAAGGTCGCGGCCGGGGAGGGCGAGAGCCTCGCGATCGACCAGGTGATCCTGGAGTTCGAATAAGCTTTTCTCCCCTCCCTGAAAGGGAGGGGCCGGGGGTGGGTTCGTTCGGGGCGGGCGCTTCGTGGTCCGGAGGCGCACCCACCCCCAGCCCCTCCCTGCGTGCAGGGAGGGGAGCGCGCCCACCAAACACAGTGGCATTGTCATAGGCTCAGGCTAGGGTGGCCCCATGACCTCTCCCAAGCGCGTCCACCTGATCGCCGCCGCGCGGCCCAATTTCATGAAGGTGGCGCCGCTCTGGCACGCGCTCACCGCCGCCGAGGATTTCCAGCCGGTGCTGATCCACACGGGCCAGCATTACGACGCCAACATGTCCGACGCGATCTTCGCGGACCTGTCGCTGCCGCAGCCGGACCATCATCTCGGCGTCGGCTCGGGCAGCCATGCCGAGCAGACCGGCAACGTCATGATCGCCTATGAAAAGATCGCGCTCGCCGAGCGGCCGGACTGGCTGATCATCGTCGGCGACGTGAACTCGACGCTCGCCTGCGGGCTGGTCGGCACCAAGCTGCGCATTCCCACCGTGCATCTGGAGGCGGGCCTGCGCTCGCGCGACCGCGACATGCCGGAGGAGATCAACCGGCTGGCGGTCGACGCCATATCGGACGTGCTGTGGACGCCCTCGCCCGACGGCGACGAGAATCTGCTGGCCGAGGGCTGCGCGCCGCAGCGGATCGCCAATGTCGGCAACATCATGATGGACAGTTTCGAGCTGGTCCGCCCGAAGATCGCGGCCGCCGACGAGCCACGGGCGCTGGGCCTGCCGGAGCGCTATGGCGTGGTCACGCTGCACCGCCCGTCCAACGTCGACGATCCGGCGATGCTGGCGCAGCTGGTCGAGGCGCTGCTGGCCGTGCAGGCGGTGCTGCCTCTCGTCTTTCCCGTCCATCCCCGCACCGCGCAGAAGCTCAAGGCCGCCGGGCTGGATGCCGCGCTGGAAGAGGGCGGCGTGGTGCTGGTCGGCCCGCTTCCCTATGTCCGCTTCATGAGCCTCGTCGCCGGCGCCACCGCCGCGATCACGGATTCGGGCGGCATCCAGGAAGAGACCACCTATCTCGGCATCCCCTGCCTGACGCTGCGTGACAATACCGAGCGGCCGATCACCATCACGCAGGGCACCAACCGGCTGGTGAACGCATCGACATTGCTGCCGGCCCTGACGGAGGCGCTGGCCCAGCCGCGTTCCGAACGGGCGCGGCCGGCCAATTGGGACGGGCAAACGGCCGCGCGCTGCGTCGCCGATCTGAGGAGACGGGGGCGTGACTGACGAGGTGCTGACGCAGGTCGAGGGCAAAGCGGGGCGTCTGCGCCTCAACCGGCCGCGCGCCATCCATGCGCTGACCCATCCCATGTGCACGGCGATGATCGGTGCGCTGCAGGGCTGGCGCGGCGATGCGGCGGTGGAGGTCGTGCTGATCGACCATGCCGAGGGGCGCGGCTTCTGCGCCGGCGGCGACGTGGTGCAGCTGGCCAGCGACGCCGTCGCGGCGCGCGCCTTCTTCCACGAGGAATATCGCCTCAACCATCTGCTCTTCACCTATGCCAAGCCGGTGGTCGCCTTCATGGACGGCGTGACGATGGGCGGCGGCGTCGGCATCTCGCAGCCGGCTCGCTATCGGGTGGCGACCGAGAACACCCTGTTCGCCATGCCGGAGACGGGCATCGGCCTGTTCACCGATGTCGGCGGCGGCTGGTATCTTTCGCGCCTGCCCGGCCATATGGGCGAATATCTCGCGCTCACCGGCGCCCGGCTGGACGGGGCGGAGTGCGTCGCGCTCGGCATCTGCACCCATTATGTGCCGTCCGAGGCGCTGCCCGCGCTCAAGGCGGCGATCGCGGCGGACCCGGCGGCGGTCGAGCGGCTGCTGGACGAGGCCGCGATCGAGCCGCCCGCGGCCGGCATCCTCGCCCGCAGCGAGGAGATAGAGCGGCTGTTCGTCGCCGATCGCTACGAGGACATCCTCGCCGCGCTGGCGGCGGACAAGTCCGAATGGGCGGAGGCGCAGCTGCGCACGCTCGGCAAGAAATCGCCGCAGACCTGCAAGGTGTGCCTGCGCCTGGTGAAGGACGGCCGCCTCCGCAGCGACTTCGCCGACGAGATGCGCGCCGAATATGCCGTCGCCGTGCATGTCTGCCAGCGGCCGGATTTCGCGGAAGGGGTGCGCGCGCTCCTGGTCGACCGCGACAACAAGCCGGTGTGGAACCCGGCGACGCCCGAGGGCGTGACCGACCAGATGATCGATACGATCTTCTCGCCCTTGCCGGAAGACGAGGCGTGGACGCCGTTGGGGCGGTGACTTCGCCGGGGCGGTGATTGCACCGGGGCGGTGAACGTCACCCGTTCCATAACCCCATCCGTTCGTCCTGAGCCTGTCGAAGGACGTGCCGCAAGCGGTGCGCCTGGGGCACGCACTTCGACAGGCTCAGTGCGAACGGGGGAGGGCGCTCCGGTGAGAGCTTGCTATCCCCGGAGCGCCATCGCGCTTTACCAGCAGCGGCGGACGCGGCGGTGATGGCGCCACACGGTGGAGCAGCGGCGGTGATGGTTGCCGTGCCAGCCATGGCCATGGCCGCGACCATGCCAGCCATGATTGTGCCCCGGCCGGGCGGCGGCGGGCGCGGCGGAGAGGCCGGCGACGGTGAGGGTGGCGGCGGCAACGAGTGCGAACAGACGCATCCTGATATCCTCCTGTTGATGGTGGCGGGGTATTCCCCGTCCGTAACGATCGATACGCCTTTCGGTGCCGTCTGCCCATAGGTGACGCGCGCCCCGCGGACGGCTAGACTCGCCCGGATGTCCAGACCCCCCGTCGTCCCCGGCCTGCCGAGCCGCGATCAGATTCTCCGCTTCATCGAGCAGAGCGACCAGCCCGCCGGCAAGCGGGAGATCGCCCGTGCCTTCGGTCTGAAGGGCAATGAGAAGATCCGCCTCAAGGCGTTGCTCAAGGACATGGCCGACGAAGGGCTGATCGACGGCGGGCCGGGCCGTGCCTTCCACAAGATGGGCGGCGTGCCCAAGGTCACGGTGTTGCGGGTGATCGACGTCGATGACGGGCAGGTGATCGCCACGCCCGAACATTGGGTGGCGGAAGGCCTGCCCGCGCCGCGCCTGCGTGTGATGGAGCGTCGCGGACGCGGGCATACGGCGCTGGGGGTCGGCGACCGGATCCTCGCGCGCACCGAGGAGGCCGGCAAGGGCTGGGTCGCGCACCCGATGAAGAAGCTCGCCAAGGGCGAGGAACTGGTGCTGGGCGTCGTCCACAAGGAGGGCGACCGGCTCTGGCTCAAGCCCGTGGACAAGCGCGAGCGGCACGATTTGCCGATCTCGGACGTGGGCGAGGCCGATGTCGGCGACCTCGTGCTGGCGGAGAAGGCCGGGCGCCCGCCGCGCATCATGGCGCGGGTCACCGAGATATTGGGCGATCCCTTCGCGCCGCGCAGCTTCTCGCTGATCGCGATCCACAAATTCGGCATCCCCGATGTCTTCACGGAAGCGGCGCTGGAAGAGGCCGATCGCTCGGCGCGGCAGCCGCTGGGGGAGGGGCGCGAGGACCTGCGCCACTTGCCGATCGTCGCGATCGACCCGGCCGATGCGCGCGACCATGACGATGCGATCTGGGCCGCGCCGGACGAGGACCCGAAGAATGACGGCGGCTGGCAGGCGATCGTCGCCATCGCCGACGTCTCCTTCTACGTCCGCCCCGGCACGGCGCTGGACAAGGAGGCGCGGAAGCGCGGCAATTCGGTCTATTTCCCCGATCGCGTCGTGCCGATGCTGCCGGAGATATTGTCTGCCGACGTCTGCTCGCTGGGCGAGGGGGCGGATCGCGCGGCGATGGCCTGCCACATGACGATCGATGCCAAAGGCGAGATCAAGGCCTTCCGCTTCGCCCGCGCGGTGGTGCGCATCGCGGCGGTGATCGCCTATGAGGATGCGCAGGCGGCGATCGATTCTGAGCATGCCCCAAACGATCCGTTCGTCCTGAGCGAAGTCGAAGGACGGGCAGCAAGCGATGCGCCCGGAGCACGCACTGCGACTTCGCTCAGCGCGAACGGGGCGGGTGGGCGAATGGTGGACGCGGAAATCCTGCCCGCCCTTCGCAATCTCTGGGGCGCCTGGGCTCTTCTCAAGGCTGCGCGCAACCGGCGCGAGCCGCTGGAGCTCGACCTGCCCGAGCAGCGCGTGATGCTCGACGAGAAGGGCCGCATCGCCTCGGTCGCCCCGCGCGAGCGGCTGGATGCGCACCAGGTGGTCGAGGATTTCATGATCGCCGCCAACGTCGCCGCCGCCAAGGCGCTGGAGAAGAAGCAGGCGCCCGTCATGTACCGCATCCACGAGACGCCGAGCCGGGAGAAAATGGTCGCGCTCAAGGATTATCTGGCGACCTTCGACGTGCCGCTGGCGCTGGGGCAGGTGGTGCGGCCGAGGACCTTCAACCATATCCTCGATCTCATCGAGGACCGGCTGGAGCGGCCGGAGATCATGACGCAGGTGCTGCGCACGCAGATGCAGGCGGTCTACAGCCCCAGCAATGCCGGCCATTTCGGCCTGGCGCTGGGCAGCTACGCCCATTTCACCTCGCCGATCCGCCGCTATGCGGACCTGATCGTCCACCGCGCACTGGTCGGCGCCTGGCTGCTCGATCCGGCGATGGAGGAGACGCGGCTGTCCAGCCACGACACCAACCACATGGAGGATCTGGGCGAGCGGATCAGCCAGGCCGAGCGCCGCGCGATGGAGGCCGAGCGCGAGACGATCGACCGCTACATCGCCGCCTATCTCTCCACCAAGGTGGGCGAGCTGGTCGAGACGCGGATCACCGGCGTGCAGCGCTTCGGCTTCTTCGCGACCGTGGAGGGGCTGGGTGGCGACGGCCTCGTGCCGGTCTCGACATTGGGGGCCGAGCGCTTCCACCATGACGAGGCGGCGCATGCTCTCGTCGGCGAGGAGAGCGGCGAGCGCTATACGGTCGGCCAGCGGCTCACGCTCCGGCTGGTCGAGGCCAATGTCGCGTCCGGCGCGTTGCGCTTCGAATTGCCCGAGGGCGCCAACCACATGCCCGGCCGCCGCCTCATCCGCCGCGACGGGCGCCGACCGGCCGACAAGCGCGGGCGGCCGGCCAATATTCGACATCAGGGAAGGCGTTGATCCATGGGTGACCCGGTAGCCGACGCCAGGCCCTTGCCCCGGCAGAAGCGGGCGCGGCTGATCCTGGCGCTGACGCTGCTCGCGCTGGGCCTATGGGTCACGCACAGCTTCCTGCCGGCCCTGATCTGGGCGGCCGTGCTGGGGATCGCGTTCATGCCGCTTTACGAGCGCGCCGTCCGCCGCTGGCCGCGCTTCCGGAAGGGGGCCGCGTTGCCGGCGATCTTCACGCTGGGCATCGGGCTGCTGGTGGTGGTCCCCGTCGGCCTCGGCCTGTTCCGGGCGATCGCCGAGTTGAAGGACCTGACGCACTGGTTCTACACGGCGCGCGAGACGGGCGTGCCGGTGCCGCACTGGCTCTATTCGCTGCCGTTCGGGCGCGACGCCGCCGTCGCCTGGTGGCAGGAGCATCTCGCCACGCCCGAGGCGACGCAGGCCGAGCTCGCCCGCTTCGACCAGCAGCAATTGCTGCGCCACACCCAGAAGATCGGGGGGATGATCGTCCATTCGACGGTGATCTTCGCCTTCACGCTGATCGCGCTGTTCTTCCTGCTGCGCGACAGCGACCTGCTGGTCGAACAGCTGCGCGTGGCCAGCAGCCGGCTGTTCGGCCCGTCCGGCGAGCGGATCGGGCGGCAGGTGATCCAGTCGGTGCGCGGCACGATCGACGGGCTGGTGCTGGTCGGCATCGGCGAGGGCGCGGTGATGGCGGTGGTCTATGTGCTGCTGGGCGTGCCCCATCCCATCCTGCTCGGCATCGCCACGGCGATCGCGGCGATGATTCCGTTCGGCGCGGCGGTGATGTTCGAGGTCGCCGCGTTCGCCTTGCTCACCCAGGATTCGGTGACGGGGGCGATCCTGGTCAATGTGATCGGCTTCGCCGTGGTCGGCCTCGCCGATCACTTCATCCGCCCGGTGCTGATCGGCGGCGCCACCCGCCTGCCGTTCCTGTGGGTGCTGATCGGCATCCTGGGCGGGGTGGAGACGCTGGGCCTGCTCGGCCTGTTCGTCGGCCCGGCGACGATGGCGGTGCTGGTGATGCTGTGGCGCGAGTTCGTGGAACGCCGTTTGCCGCCGGCGCCGACTGATGTAGGTTAGCCTCTCCCTTCGAGGAGAGGTCCGATGGCGCACAAGTTCGTGATCAAGAAGGACAAGGCCGGCGAGTTCCGGGTCAATTTCGTCTACAATGGCGAGACGATCTTCGCGACCGAGGGCTATACGAGCAAATCCTCGGCGACCAGCATCATCGAATCGATCAAGAAGCACGCCCCCGGCGCGCCGACCGACGACCAGACGGCGGGCTGAGCCAAGCCAGGCCCCATACCGAAGCCGTTCGGGCTGAGCCTGTCGAAGCCCTGTCCTTTCCTGGACGCTGAAGTCGGAAAAAAGGACAGCCCCCTTCGACGCCGCCTGCGGCGTCGCTCAGGACAGGCTTCGACAAGCTCAGGGCGAACGGGAGGCCATGGGCGAGGGACGGGCGAACGGGAGACGGGTTCGTCTGCCGCTCAAAGCCGCGGCAGCGTCACCCCGCGCTGGCCCATATATTTGCCGGCGCGGTCGGCATAGCTCGTCTCGCAGGGCTCGTTGCCCTTCAGGAAGAGGAACTGGCACGCGCCTTCATTGGCGTAGATCTTGGCGGGCAGCGGCGTGGTGTTGGAGAATTCCAGCGTGACATGCCCCTCCCATTCCGGCTCCAGCGGGGTCACGTTCACGATGATGCCGCAGCGCGCATAGGTGGACTTGCCGAGGCAGATCACCAGCACGTCGCGCGGCACCCGGAAATATTCGACCGTGCGGGCCAGCGCGAAGCTGTTGGGCGGGATGATGCAGCAATCGGTCTGGCGATCGACGAAGCTGTTGGCGGCGAAATCCTTGGGATCGACCACCGCGCTGTCGATGTTGGTGAAGATCTTGAACTCGTCCGCCACGCGCGCGTCATAGCCGTAGCTGGACAGGCCGTAGCTGATGCAGCCCTCGCGCCGCTGCGCCTCCACGAAGGGCTCGATCATGCCATGGTTGAGCGCCTGCTCGCGGATCCAGCGGTCGGATAGGATTGCCATGGGCGGACCTTTCGCGGGAAGCGGCGGACGGGGCAAGGGGATTCGGGGTTTGCGGGTTCGGACCGGGGGCGTTCTGTCCGGCCGATGGATCGATGCGCCGAGCCGAGCGCTTCGCGGCCGCGGCAGGATGGGCGGTTAACCCGGCTCTGCTAGGGCATCCGGCGGGCAAAAGGATTCGGGGACGAAAATGCTGGTTCAAGTGGTGGGTGCGACCCTGTTTTCGGCGATCGCAGTGGCGCTGGCCGGCATGATCCAGCGCATCGCGAAGATGCTCTGATTTCCACTTCGTTCGTCATCCCAGCGAAAGCTGGGATCTCATGAAGGTGGAGCGCGACGTCCGCCCAAGGAGACCCCAGCTTTCGCTGGGGTGACGAGGAAAGCGGGCGAGGGGTTCACCCCGCCGCCTTCGCCAGCCCCTTCGCCAATTGCGTCGCGCCATGCAGCCGCGCGGCCGGGTCCGCCCAGTTGCGGGTGATCACGAGCTTCTGGTCGGGCCGCAGCTTGGCCGTGTCCTTCAGCCGCTCCAGATAGGCGAGCAGGCCCTTCACGTTCGGGAAGCCCCCGTCCGCGAAGGTGACGAGCGCGCCCTTGGCGCCCACGTCCAGCCGCGAAATCCGCGCCTTCTTGCAATCGAGCTTGATGCCGATCACGTCGATCAGGTTCCGGGTCGCGTCCGGAAGCTTGCCGAAGCGGTCGATCATCTCGGCGGCGAAGGCTTCGATGTCGCCCTTGTCCTCGATCTCGTTCATCCGGCGGTAGAGGCCCATGCGCAGATCGAGATCGGGCACATAATCCTCGGGGATGAGGATCGGCGCGTCCACCGTGATCTGCGGCGAGAAATCGGTTTTCGATTCCGGGATCTCGGTGCCGCCGGACTTGGCGATGATGATCGCCTCCTCCAGCATCGACTGGTAGAGCTCGAAGCCGACCTCCTTGATATGCCCGCTCTGCTCGTCGCCGACGAGATTGCCGGCGCCGCGTATGTCGAGATCGTGGCTGGCGAGCTGGAAGCCCGCGCCGAGGCTGTCGAGATTGGCCAGCACCTGCAGGCGCTTTTCCGCGCCCTCGGTGGTGATGCGGCCGGCGGGCGTGGTGAAATAGGCGTAGGCGCGGGTCTTGGAGCGCCCGACACGGCCCCGCAGCTGGTAAAGCTGGGCGAGGCCGAAGCGATCCGCGCGATGCAGGATGATGGTGTTGGCGCTCGGGATGTCGATGCCGCTCTCGATGATCGTGGTGGAGAGCAGCACGTCATACTTGCGATCGTAGAAGGCGGACATCTTGTCCTCCACCTCGGTCGCGCCCATCTGGCCGTGCGCCGTGACGAAGGTGATCTCGGGCACTTCGTCGCGCAGGAACTTCTCGATGTCGGGCAGGTCCTTGACGCGGGGGGCCACGAAATAGGCCTGGCCGCCGCGATAATGTTCGCGCAGCAGGGCCTCGCGGACCACCACCGGGTCCCACGGCATCACATAGGTGCGCACCGCGAGGCGATCGACCGGCGGGGTCTGGATCACCGACAGCTCGCGCAGGCCGGACATCGCCATCTGCAGCGTGCGCGGGATCGGCGTGGCCGTCAGCGTGAGGACGTGGACGTCCGCCTTCATCGCCTTCAGCCGCTCCTTGTGGGTGACGCCGAAGCGCTGTTCCTCGTCGACGATGACGAGGCCGAGCCGCTTGAACTCCACCTGCTTGGCGATGATCGCGTGGGTGCCCACCACGATGTCGATCGTGCCGTCGGCGACGCCGTCGCGAGTCGCCTTGGCCTCGGCGGCGCCGACGAGGCGCGAGAGGCGGCCGATCTTGAGGGGAAAACCTTCGAAGCGGGCCACGAAATTCTGGTAATGCTGGCGGGCGAGCAATGTGGTCGGGCAGACCACCGCCACCTGCTGCCCGGCCATCGCCGCGACGAAGGCGGCGCGCAGCGCCACCTCGGTCTTGCCGAAGCCGACGTCGCCGACGATCAGCCTGTCCATCGGCTTGCCGGCGGTCAGGTCCTCCAGCGTGTCGACGATGGCGCGGTCCTGGTCCTCGGTTTCCTCATAGGGGAAACGGTTGACGAACTCGGGATAGGCGGCGTCCGGGTCCAGCACCTCGGCGGGACGGAGCGCGCGGGCGGCGGCGGTGGCCATCAGCTCGCCGGCGATCTCGCGGATGCGCTCCTTCATCCTGGCCTTGCGGGCCTGCCAGGCGACGCCGCCCAGCTTGTCGAGGCCGACACCCTCGCTGTCCGCGCCGTAGCGGCTCAGCACTTCCAGATTTTCCACCGGCACGTAGAGCTTGTCGCCGCCGGCATATTCGAGCTGGACGCAATCGTGCGGCGCCTTGCTCACCGGGATCGATGTCAGCCCCTCATAGCGGCCGATGCCGTGATCGACATGGACCACGAGGTCGCCCGGCGACAGCGTCGCCAGCTCCTGCATGAAAGCGTCGGCGGATTTCTTGCGGCGCTGGCGACGGACGAGGCGGTCGCCCAGCATGTCCTGCTCGGTGAGCAGCGCCACGTCGGGCGTGGTGAAGCCGTGGTCGAGCGGCAGGACGGTGAGGGCGACCGCACCTTTCGCCGTCGCCCTGGCGGCGCCCAGCGCCTCCTGCCAGCTGTCGGCCAGCTCGATATGATCCAGCCCGTGATCCGCCAGCAAGCCGGCGAGCCGCTCGCGCGAGCCGATCGAATAGCTGGCGAGGATCAGCTTCTTCTTGTCGCGGTGCAGCGTGCGGGCGTGCGCCGCCACCGCCTCGTAGACATTCTCCTGCGCGGTCCGCTCGGGCGTGAAGTCGCGCGGGCCGTCCACGTCGAAGTCGAGCACCGTGGCGCTCTCCGGCTCGCGGAAGGGCGTGGTGATGTGCAGCGGGCGGTCGGCGATCTCCTGCTCCCACTCGGTATCGGACAGATACAGCGTCGCGGCCGGCAGCGGGCGATAGCTGCCCGGATCGCTCGACTGGGCGCGGACGCGGTTGGCGTGATAGTCGGCGATCGCCTCGAAGCGATTCTGCGCGGCGGCGGGCGCGCCGGAATCGCGGACGATCACGTCCTCGTCCGACAGATGATCGAACAGGGTGGCCAGCCGCTCCTCGAACAAGGGCAGCCAATGCTCCATGCCGGCGAGGCGTCGGCCGTCGCTCACCGCCTGGTAGAGCGGATCGCCGGTCGCGGTGGCGCCGAAGCGCTCGCGATAGCCGGTGCGGAAGCGCTTGATGCTCTCCTCGTCGAGCAAGGCCTCGGAGGCCGGCAGCAGGGTGAAGCCGTCGACCCGGTCGACGGTGCGCTGGTCGGACGGATCGAAGCGGCGGACGCTCTCGATCTCGTCGCCGAAGAAATCGAGGCGCAGCGCCAGCTCCTCGCCCGAGGGCCAGAGATCGACGAGGCCGCCGCGCACCGCATATTCGCCGGGATCGGCGACCGTGTCGGTGCGGACATAGCCATTGGCCTGGAGCAGGTGGGCGAGCTTGTCGCGATCGATCCGCTCGCCCGGCGCCAGCCTGGCGACCAGCTGGCGGATGCGGAAGGGGGTCAGCGTGCGCTGGGTGGCGGCATTGACCGTCGTCACCAGCAGGGTCGGGCCCTTCGCCGGCTTCTGCAGCGCCTGCAGCGTCGCCAGCCGCTCGGCCGAGGCGCGCAGCGAGGGCGAGGCGCGATCGAAGGGCAGGCAATCCCAGGCCGGGAAGGCGAGGGTGGTCAGCTCCGGCGCGAAGAAGTTCGCGGCATCGGTGATGGCGCGCATCTGCACGTCATCGGCGGCGACGAAGACGGCGCGGTTCTTCGATGCCCGCGCGAGATCGGCGAGCAGCCAGGGCAGGAAGCCCGGCGGCACGGCGGAGAGAGTGAGAGGCCGCGCGGCCTTGAGGATCGTCTGGAGGGGGTCAGTCACGTCTTGCACCGTTCACATCGCATGCCCCTGACGCCGTTCGTCCTGAGCGAAGTCGAAGGACGGGCTGCAAGCGCAGCGCGCATGGCCCGCACTTCGACTTCGCTCAGTGCGAACGGGGTGGGTTGGAAGAATGAAAATCAATGCGCCCGCGAGGCCGGCGTGCCCGGCAGCGGCACGTAGTCCAGCGTCTGCATCGCGCGCATCAGCGGGCCGTCATAGGCCTCCGGCACCGGCCGCGTGCCCATCGCCCAGGCCATCACGTCGACATCGTCCTCCACCAGCAGCGCCTCGAACCAGGCGAGCTCCGCCTCGCCCCAATCGGGCGAATGGCGATCGAAGAAGCCGCCGATCAGATAGTCCGCCTCGCGCGTGCCGCGGTGCCAGGCGCGGAAGCCGAGGCGCTTGAGGAGATGCTCGCGGGTCCCGACAGTCACAATATTGCCGCTCCAACAGCCATTTGGCCGGCGGGCGCTTTCGGCGCGCGTCGGCTGTGGTAGAGCGCATGTAGGCATGAGACCGGACATCCTCAATCCATTGTTCGCCGAAGTGGAGGCGCTGAAGGGCATTGGCCCGACGCTGGCCAAGCCGCTGGCGAAACTCGGCATCGCGCGCGTGGTGGACCTGCTGTTCCACCTGCCGACCGGCATGGTCGAGCGGCGCCGGATCGAGCGACTCGACATGGGCGACGCCGGGCGCGGCGTGATCGTCACGCTGACGCCGCAGAGCTACAAGGGCAGCTCCTCGCCGCGCGGCCCCTTCCGGGTGCAGGCCACCGACGCCGAAGGCAACTATGTCAGCCTCGTCTTCTTCGGCGGCAATTCGGGCTGGGCGCGCAAGCAATTCCCGCTGGACGAGCCGCGCGTGGTGGCGGGCCGGCTCGATCTCTACGGGCAGGAATTGCAGATCGTGCACCCGGAATCGGTGCCGCTGGCGGAAGCGGGCGAGATCGTCGAGCGCGAGCCGGTCTATCCGCTGTCTGCCGGCATCACCTCCAAGCGGCTGGCGCAACTGGTGGCGCAGGCGCTGGAGCGGGTGCCGAGCCTGCCAGAATGGATCGAGCCCAGCCTGATCCAGCAGAAGGGCTGGCCGGGCTTCGCGCAGGCGCTGGAGCGCGCGCATGGCGATCCCGCCGATACGCTCTCCCGGGAAAGGCTGGCCTATGACGAGGTGTTCGCCAACCAGCTGGCCCTGATGCTGGTCCGCGCCGCGACCCGCCGCCGCAAGGGCCGCGCGCTCGCCGGCGACGGGCGGCTGCGCGCCAGGCTCGATCTGCCCTACGCCCCCACCGGCGCACAGGCCCGCGCGATCGCCGAGATCGAGGGCGACATCGCGC
>Ga0207671_10001778_pt1 | contig 24205 bp, 21 predicted proteins | sample KBSC24metaG_FD_184352 | JGI IMG/M metagenome (GOLD analysis project Ga0207671, IMG submission 184352) | Corn rhizosphere microbial communities from Kellogg Biological Station, Michigan, USA - KBS C2-4 metaG (SPAdes) (version 2) | ecosystem: Host-associated > Plants > Roots > Rhizosphere > Soil... | reverse complement strand
ATGAATTGGCCATCTTCACCCTGGATGACCGCCATCCCGGGATAATCCCTGTCCCAGCGCTGGAAGGAATAGATGGTTTTTTGTCCTTTGGTGCGCTGATATGCAAAAAGAGAGGACAGGTCGGGGTGGCTGGTGCGGATACACCGGGTGTGATAGCTGAGATAGTCGGCGAGCTCGTGGAGGAGGGGTAATGAATCGTATTCCGGGAATTTTTCCACCATCCTAATCTTTAATGTATTGCTGTTGCCTATGCTGGTGTCGATGCGATACAAGTAAGCAGCGCAGAGGGAGAATAATTTGGGATCCGAGCTGCTGTCGAGGATGGACTGTATTTGTCCGGCGTATTGCTGTGGGGCTACGGCGTATACGGCTTCGAGAAAGGCTTTTTTTGTATCATAGGAGAGGTCGAGGTAGTGATGGAACAGTGTGTCGAAACCTGCCGCCACTTGGGGGGAATAGATAAGAAACTGGGAGATGGCCCAGCATGAGGACATATATTTATCCTCGGAATTGCTGTCCAGCGGGAGGCTCATATTGGATCCCGTGATACGTTGCCGCAAATCCTGTTCCAAGGCCACCCGCTTTTGATACAATACTGATTGCGAATAAATATCTTCCCTGGTTGTCTGAGCGGCGGCGCCTTGTGTCAATACGATCAATAGTCCTGCCGCCAACATGTGCTTCATGCTATTCATACTGTAAATCTAAAAAAACCCTTAATTTCAGGACCTCATTTTCTGAGAATACTCATTATTGGACCACACAAAATTTTCAACATGAAGAAACTGACATTACCATTGCTTGGCCTATCCGCCCTTATGATGCTTGCCTCCTGCGGCAGCCAGCAGGGGTCGGGGGACACACAGGATTCCACTACAAAGAAAAATGATTCGACAGCCACCTCTGTTGCCAAGAATTGGAAGATAGGCGTTCAATTATGGACATTCCATTATGTCTCCTTTGATACAGCGCTTGCCAAGGCGGACAGCGCAGGCGTCAAGTATCTTGAAGCTTTTCCCGGCCAGCGGTTGGGAGCCGGCATGAAGGGAACCTTCGGACCCAACATGACCCCTGAAGAGAAAGCAAAGGTCAAGCAGCTGCTGCAGAGTCATGGACTTACCATTGTAGCCATGGGTGTGATCGTACCCGGGACCATCGAAGATTGGAAAAAATTTTTCGACCTGGCCAAAGAGTTTGGGATGAGCTATATCACGGCGGAGCCAAAGAAGGATCAGTGGAACGCTATCGACAGTCTGGCAGGCGTGTATGGCATCAAGGTGGCTATTCATGACCATCCCAAACCCAATCCATACTGGCATCCTGATTCCGTGCTGGCGGCAGTACAGGGTCACCCCAATATCGGCTCCTGTGCCGATGTAGGTCACTGGACACGCAATGGTCTCGATCCTGTTGAATGTCTCAAAAAGCTGGAAGGACATATCTTCGGCGTACACCTGAAGGATGTCGACTCCGTAGGTAATACCAAGGCCGGCGACGTGCTGGTAGGTACCGGTAAGATCAACTTCCCTGCCATTTTCAGCGAGCTGAACCGTCAGCAATTCAATACGGGTATGTTCTCCATTGAGAGAGAGAACAACTGGTACAACAATGTGCCGGATGTGATCGCTACGGTGAAGTACTTTAAAGAGCAGACAAGTAAACTATAATTAAACAAAACCCCGGTTTTTACACCGGGGTTTTGTTTTGAAGGGGTTAGTGGAACCAAGGATTAGGTATGTATCTTTGCGGCTCTAAAGCCATACCATGCCACAGCATCAACAAAGACCGGATCCTTCCGCTACTTCAGGCGCCAATACCGTCTTTCTCTTTCCTTATGACGAGCTGTTATCTTTCACTATCTCCATTTTTGAAAAAATAGGCTGTCCGGTAAAGGATGCCCGTACTGCCGCCATTGCGTTGTTGAGCGCCGACCTCCGTGGTATCGACTCGCACGGGGTGGCCCGTCTCATCGGATATGTACGGCTATGGGAAGCCGGCAGGGCCAATCCAGCTCCCAATATAAAGATCATTCATGAGACCCCCAGCACTGCCGTTGTGGATGGCGACAGCGGGCTTGGGTTGGTAGTGGCGCCCTATGCTATGCAGGTGGCGATTGAAAAAGCCAGGAATGTAGGCACAGGGTGGGTCAGTGTGCAAAACTCCAATCATTTTGGGATTGCCGGTTATCATGCGTTAAAGGCTGTCGAACAGGACATGATCGGCATAGCCATGACCAATGCCAGCGCCCTGGTAGCTCCTACTTTTTCCATCGAGCGGATGCTCGGCACCAATCCCATATGTGTGGCTGTTCCAGCAGGGGAGGAGCCTCCCTTTGTGGCCGACCTTGCTACGACCACGGCTGCCAACGGCAAGCTTGAAATATTACAACGGAAGAATGAAGAAGCTCCTTTGGGCTGGATACAGGACAAGGACGGTGGTCCAACGACGGATGCGCATGCGTTGAGGACCGGAGGAGCTTTGCTGCCGCTGGGCGGCGACCGGGATCATGGGAGTCATAAAGGGTATGCTCTTGGCGCCATAGTAGATATATTTTCCGCCGTCCTGAGCGGCGCGAACTATGGTCCCTGGGTGCCTCCTTTCCCCGCCTTTGTGCCGATGCCTACCGGCATGCCCGGAAAGGGTATCGGACATTTTTTTGGGGCCATGCGTATCGATGCGTTCCGTCCTGTCGGTGAATTCAAGCAGCATATGGACAATTGGATACGGCGATTCCGTTCCGCCACGCCTGCTCCGGGACAGGAGAAGGTGCTGATCCCCGGCGATCCTGAGCGGGAGATGGAAGCCGAGCGGCTTGGTAATGGCATACCCCTGCTGGCGCCCGTGGTAAATGATCTGAAAGGACTGGCTGAGAAGCTGGGCGTGGAGTTCCTGGACTATTGACCGGCCCGATCCTGGTTGGAATTTTGAAAATTTCTAAGCCAACAGGGTGTATCTTTGCCATCCCAAAAAAAGGAAGAATGACCTCCATCTCTGGTGGAAGCCATTTGGCAATTGAAATACGAAGTATTCACCGAGGCCATTGAAAAGACATTATGGTTTCGAGGTAAAAGACAAACAAGAGCAAATGAAAGTCATGAAATTCGGAGGCACATCCGTCGGCAAGCCCGAACGCATGCGCCAGGTAAGCCAGCTGATCACCAAGGATAATGAGGCAACGATCGTCGTGTTGAGCGCGCTCAGCGGCACCACCAATGCACTTGTCGAGATAGGCAATTCCATTGCATCCGGCGACCGTGAGGCCGCCCGTCAGCAGATAGAAAAGCTGGAAGCGCATTATCAATCCTTTATAGAGGATTTGGTCAAGGGTGAAAAGGGGCTGGCCAAGGCAAAAGCCATTGTGGCCGAACACTTCGAATTTCTTACCATCATCCTTCGTATATCGTTTAGCGAGGCGTTGAGCAAGGATATATTAGCGCAGGGCGAGCTCCTGTCCACCAAGCTCTTCTCCGTATTCCTGGAAGAGAATGGCATCGACCATATGCTTCTTCCTGCCCTGGAATTCATGAGCATCGACAGCCATGACGAGCCCCAGGTCAACAACATCAAGACCAAGCTGGGTCACCTGTTGCAACAACACCGGAATACCACCCTCTTTATCACCCAGGGCTATATCTGCCGCAATGCGCGTGGAGAGGTGGACAACCTGAAAAGGGGTGGCAGCGACTATAGCGCCTCCCTTATCGCCGCCGCCATCAATGCCTCTGTCTGTGAGATCTGGACGGATATCGACGGCATGCACAACAACGATCCCCGCGTCGTAAAAAGGACCTTTCCCATCGAGCAGCTGAGCTTTGAAGAGGCTGCGGAGCTGGCTTATTTTGGGGCCAAGATCCTGCACCCCGCCTCTATCTGGCCTGCCCAGTTCTATAAAGTGCCTGTGAAGCTGCTCAATACCATGCAGCCCGAGGCAAAAGGTACGCTCATCACGGAAGAGGCAGGGTCTGTCGGTGTAAAGGCCATTGCTGCCAAGGACGGTATCATCGCCATCAATATCCGCAGCAGCCGCATGCTGCTGGCTTATGGATTCCTGCGTAAGATCTTCGAAGTTTTTGAGAAATACCGCACTCCCATCGACATGATCACGACGTCTGAAGTAGCTGTATCCGTGACTATCGACAATTCGGTGGATTTGAAAGCCATCGTAAAAGAGCTGGAACCTTTTGGGACCATCGAGGTGGAAGAAAATCACAGCATCGTCAGCATTGTGGGCAACGAGATATCCCAGACCCAGGGTGTGCTCGCCAGGCTTTTCGAGGCTATGACGCCTGTGCCCATTCGCATGGTCAGCTATGGAGGGAGCAAGCACAACGTATCGCTGTTGATACCTTCATCATATAAGACGCAGACGCTGCAGCTGTTGAATAAAGGACTTTTTGGGTTGGAATAAAACCTATGGCAGCGGCGAAAGTTATTTCTTCAACCAGTCATTGTCATTCAGCCAGGTCTTCAGCCTGTCGAACCAGCTATCTGAGGTAGTCTTGTTATGCAGTCCAAAGCCGTGGCCGCCGTGAGGATAGATATGCATTTCCGACGGCACTTTGTTCTGCTGCAATGCTTCGTAAAAATGGATGCTGTTAGCAACCTTTACCGTCTGGTCGTCGCCGGCATGTACCAGGAAGGTGGGAGGGGTCTGCGGGGTGACCTGCCATTCGTTGGAATATTCATTTACTTTTCCCGGAGTGAGATTGGGGCCGATGAGATTGTCCCGTGAGCCATGGTGAGCGATGCTGTCCGAAAAGCTGATCACCGGGTAGAGGAGGATCATAAAGTCCGGTCGCAGAGAAATATTATCCGGATTGTCGATCCGTGCTTTGGCAAAATGAGTACCGGCTGTCGAGGCCAGATGTCCGCCGGCTGAAAAGCCCATGATACCTATACGGGTAGGGTCCACGCCCCACTCCTGTGCATGCTGCCTTACCAGCTGAATGGCCCGCTGGGCATCCTGTAAGGGGCCTATTGTCTTATCGATCATGGTCTCGTCGCTGGGCAGCCGGTATTTCACCACGAATGCCGCGATACCTATTGCATTCAGGCTATCCGCTATTTCTACTCCTTCGTGCCACATGGCAAGATGAACATATCCGCCGCCGGGACATACGACCACGGCAGTGCCTGTGGCCTTGCTTTTTTCCGGCAGGAATATCTTTAGCGTAGGATGGCTGACCAGGCTGAGGCTCCAGTGATTTTTGGGGTCTGTCGTTTCCCTGTCCGGAGCGGGTTTCGAGTTAGGGATAGCCCCATCATAAAGAGGTATCTCCTGCTGTTGCGCATGGGCCATGGTCACCAACAATAAAGCTGTTAATAGGGATGTAATTTTTCTCATATGGCGTTACCGACGGGTTTAGACGACGATCATGGCGTCGCCATAGCTGAAAAACCGGTATTTATCCTTGATGGCTTTCCTATAGGCCTCCATAGCAAGATCATAACCTGCAAAGGCGCATACCATGATCAGGAGACTGGTCTTGGGCAGGTGGAAATTGGTCACCAGCGCATCGGCGATATTAAACTGATAGGGAGGGTGGATAAATGTATTTGTCCAGCCTTCGGAGGGCTTCAGTAGTTTTTCTGCTGTAAAGGAGGATTCCACTGCGCGCATGGTGGTGGTGCCGACGGAGCAGATGCGATGATTGCCCATCCGTGCCTTGTTGACGATCTTGCAGGCGTCTTCTTCAATGCGGTAGTATTCGGCATCCATCTTGTGTTTGCTCAGGTCTTCCACTTCGATGGGCCGGAAGGTGCCAAGGCCCGTGTGGAGGGTGACTTCGGCAAAACGTATTCCCTTTATCTCCAGGCGTTTGATCAGCTCCTTGCTGAAATGCAGACCGGCCGTGGGGGCTGCTACGGCGCCTTCATGCTTGGCATAGACCGTCTGGTAGCGTTCTTTATCCTCCTCATCCGGCTTGCGTTTGATGTATTTGGGAAGGGGGGTCTCGCCCAGCAGCTCCAATACCTGGCGGAACTCGTCGTCGGAGCCATCCCATAAGAAGCGGATGGTCCTTCCGCGGCTGGTAGTGTTGTCGATGACTTCTGCCACCAGCTCGTCATTGTCCCCGAAATAGAGCTTGTTGCCTACCCGGATCTTACGGGCGGGATCCACAATTACGTCCCAGAGGCGGTTGGGCTTGTTCAGTTCGCGGAGGAGGAATACTTCTATCTTGGCGCCAGTCTTCTCCTTTCGGCCGTACATGCGAGCGGGGAAGACCTTGGTATTATTGACTACGAATACGTCCTTGTCATCGAAATAGTCGAGAATGTCCCTGAAATGCTTGTTTTCTATCTGTCCTGTGGCGCGGTGCACAACCATCATACGGCTGTCTTCTCTTTTTTTCGCAGGGTGCTGAGCAATAAGGTTTAGGGGAAGGTCGAACTTGAACTGTGAAAGCTTCATGTGGATTCTGTTGTTTTTGTTTCTCGCACATGATACCAGGGGTTGGTAATGATACTACGGAGGGCTGTCGGCTGTCCGGTACAAACCAGGTCTTACGGCACCCGATTTGATATCATGTTACGGCATGATTTTAAGCGGGCAAAGGTACAATAAAAAGCAGGGAAATCCAAATAAAATTTCCTCGGGAGCACCCCTTATGGGGCGCTCCCGAGGAGGGGGCGGGCTATTTCTACCGACGGTAAAATAATTTTCCCAAATTCCCGTCTTTTATGCAACTTGTACAAACCACCGATTAACGCTCCAGATAATGAGATCGACCCCTTTGCGAAAGTATTTTGCGGCGCTGCTTTTGTTCCTATTTCCGATGACCTTCTTGACAGCTCAACGGCGAACAGACAAAAAATACCCCGCCCTTTTATGGGAAATTACCGGCAATGGCATGACCAAGCCCTCGTACCTTTTTGGTACGATGCATGTGAGCAGCAAGCTGGTCTTTCACCTTAGCGACTCTTTCTATCAGGATATCCGTAATTCCGAGATGGTAGCCCTCGAGCTGGACCCCCAGATCTGGCAGGATCAGCTGTTCCGTTACCAGAAGATGCAAACCAACCTCAGATTCTACACCCAGGGGGCTCCCGGCGACTATATCAACGAGCGTTCTTTTCAGCTGGATAAATATGAGGATAATCTCAAATCAGCCCTTAGCGACGAGCCTACCATCATCAATGGGCTGCTATACCGGACCTATCAATCCCATGCAGACTTTGAGGAGGATACTTATCTGGACCTCTATATTTACCAGACCGGCAGGAAGCTGGGAAAGCAGGCCACCGGCGTGGAGAACTATTTTCAGACCGAGCAGCTTGTCATGGAGGCTGCCCAGGACATGATGAAAGACAAGAAGAAAAGGCCCGATACCGATGGGGCTTCTCCATACGAACTGGAGAGAAAGACGCAGGATGCCTATCGGAAGGGAGATCTCGATATGCTGGACTCCCTGGAAAAGCTTTTACAGCCGTCCGAAGCCTATATGGAGAAATTCCTCTACCGGCGTAATGAGATACAGGCGGCGTCCATCGACAGCATCATAAAACGTCACACTCTCTTTGTCGGGGTAGGGGCGGCTCATCTGCCTGGTAAAAGAGGGGTCATCGAGCTCCTCCGGAAAAAGGGTTATATTCTTCGCCCTGTCACGATGCCAGACCGTGATGCCAACCAAAAGGATGACATTGACAAGATAAGGGTGCCCGTTAGCTTTTCCAACTTCTCCCCTGATGACGGCGATTTCTCCGTCCAGCTGCCGGGTAAGCTGTACCGCCGTCCTGACAGCCGCACCGACTCCTGGCAATATGCCGATATGAGCAATGGAGCCTATTATATGATCGGACGGCTGAAGACCCATAGCAGCTTCCTGGGACAGAAAGACGAGACCGTGCTGCGAAAAATAGACAGCCTGCTGTATGAAAGCATACCCGGAAAAATATTAAAAAAGACCCCCATCACCCGCAGCGGCTATAAAGGCTTTGATATCACCGGCAAGACCCGCCGGGGCGATCTGCAGCGGTACAATATCCTTGTCACTCCTTACGAGGTACTCATTTTTAAAATGAGCGGCAACAACAATTATGTAGATGGGAAAGAGGCGGATCAATTCTTCAACTCCATTGCTGTTCATCCTACGGGTGTCAATACATGGGCTGACTTTTCGCCGCCACAGGGAGGTTTCCGGGTGAGCCTGCCCCGGATCCCGGCGCAGTTCAGGAACATGGCCAATCCCGATGGAATTCCCCGCTGGGAATATGAATGTACGGACTCCGCCACCGGGGATGCATTCCTTATCTGGAAAAAGGCCGTCCAGAACTATCATTTCCTGGAAGAGGATACGGCCGACCTGGCCCTTATGGAAGAAAGCTTCCGTCTATCCGACTTTGTCGACAAGACGCTTGCCCGCCGCACGGGTCTGTATAAGGGGTATCCCTGTCTGGATGCCAGCTACCAGCTAAAGGACGGCTCGTATATCCGGACAAAATTCCTTATTAAGGGCCCGCATTATTACTTATTAGCCAGCAGAAGCCGTAGCAAGGACAAGCTCTTTTTGCCCTTTTTCAATTCCCTGGAATTTACGCCTTACCGCTATAGCGGCTTCCAGAGCTATGTAGATACTTTTGTCAATATCCGTGTAACCACTCCTGTAGTGCCGGATATCGACGCCGGCATGAGAGGGCTGCTCGAGCGCGCCTCCAGTGAAGAATTCCTCAGCTCGCTCCCGGATTACAGCAACTATTGGCCTCGTGCAAAGACCGCCCTTTTCCAGGATGACTCTACAGGAGAAGCTGTCTTTGTATCCATGGAGACCTTCCCCAAATATTATTATCCCAAGGATTCTGCTTCCTTCTGGAAGGAGGAGACCAATGAGCGGCAGGTGCGCGAGGACCTTATCATCCGTGATAAGCAGCCGTTACGATTTGACCAGCTGAACTGCACGGGTTATAAATATCTATATGTCGATACCAATACTTCCCGTTGTATCACCAGCTGGATCTTTTTGAAGGACAACCGGCTCTTCCGGGTAACGTCGCTGGGCGACACGCTGGAAGGTCCCTCGCCCTTTGTGGAAAAATTCTATGGCAGCCTTCGTCCCCTGGATAAGAAGCTGGGACCTTCCGTCTACGCCAGCAAGCTGGATACATTCTTCACCGACTTCTACAGCAAGGATTCTCTTGTCAGCCGCCGGGCCAAGGAGGCCATTCCCAATGTTTATTTCGGTGCGGGTGGACTGCCCCTGCTGTTAAAGGCTATCCGGGCGCTGCCTTATAACGGGAAGGATTATTTCGAAACCAAGACCAAGCTGATCAACGAGCTGGGATATATCGACGACTCTGCCTCTATCCGGCGGGTAGTGGACGGGCTGAAGGATATATATGAACGTGCAGGCGATACCAGCACTTTCCAGAATGCAGTTTTTAAAGCCCTGTCCCGTCACAAGACCCGTCCTGCCTACGAGCTGCTCAGAACATTGCTGATACAGGATCCTCCCATATTCGACAATGGCTCGGACTACAGTTTCCTATTCCAGAACATGCGGGATTCCCTGGCCCTGGCCAGGACGCTCTTCCCGGACCTTTTGCAGATGGCCTCTGTGGATGATTATAAGTTCAATGTTCAATCCCTGCTGGCCATCCTTGTGGACAGCGGCTATCTCAAGAGCGCCGACTATGAATCTTATTTCAGCCAATTGTATTTCGATGCCAGGCTGCAATGGAAGAAACAGGAAGGCCGTGATGAAAAGCGGCTTCAGAAAAAGGAGGATGACAATTCCGATGAACCCTCTTATTCTTACAAAGGGGAAGAGGAGACGGATGACCAGCTGGCTGACTACGCGATACTGTTAGCCCCTTTCTATGACAGAAATGCTACCGTGCCAAGGTTCTTCAACAAGCTGCTCCAAAGCCCGGACCCGTCCCTGCGTCTGAGCACGGCAGTCCTGCTGCTGCGTAATAATAAACCTGTGGCCGACAGCATTTTCCAGACCCTGGCCGCCAGCGATCAGCACAGAAGCGCCTTGTTAAAAGAGCTGGAGGACATACACAAAATCGACAAGTTCCCCCGTAATTTCCATAACCAGACGGATGTAGCCCGCAGCCTGTTGGTCAGCGGAAAGAATGACAACGAATTTTTCGCCGTACAGTATGTAGATAAGAAGATCGTACAGTTCCGTCAGAAAAAAGGCTATATCTATTTCTTCCAGTACAAGGTCAGCAAGGATGACGAATGGCAGATGGGGCTCAGCGGACTGCAGCCTCTCAACCAGAAGGAGGTCAGCACCGACGATGACTTTGTGCGACTGACAGGAAAGAAGATAAGGCCGGGAACACCTGTACGGGACCAGTTTGAAAAACAGCTGAAACGACTTCTCTTTTCCAAACGTAAAAGCGTCAATGTATTCTACCTCGATAATGACTATTATGGTCAGCGTGACGACGATGATTAGTTCGGTGGCCCTGTGTCAGAACTTCCTTGCGAATGGCAGCTTTGAGGATGTCAATACCTGTACTGAATATCATGCTCAATGTGCGCCGGCGGCCTGGTTCACCGTATCGCCCCCCGAATACACCTGGCCCAGGGCCAAGGAAGGCCAGCAGACCATGTCCTTTATATACGACAACGTATATACGCCCATGAGCAAACGTACATTCCCGTATACGATGACCCTATGTCCGCTGAAGGCGGGGAAGGAATATGAATTATCGTTCTGGCTATATACGGACAAATTCCCCTTTGCGCATCTGGAGATCATGCTGAGCGCTGCTGATCCCGCCAGGAACCCTGGGGTCATCGGCAAGACCCTTCCCTCCGTGAGCCTGTCGAAGTCGGACGTTGTGGAAGAGGACGACTATGGATGGATGCATCTCCGCAAGAAGTTTACGGTAGAGGAAAAGAAGAATTTTTTTATGGTGGGTAATATGCTGCTGCCTGAACCTGGCCGTTTAAGCCGGGACAAAAAGCTGGGAAAAGCCTTTGGCAATATCGTCTTCTGGATGGATGATATTAGTTTGTCGCCCACCGATACGACAGAAAAGCTTTGCTCCTGGGTGGCTTTTAACCAGTCTGTCCTTTACCAGGAGCACCACCGGCATACCAAGCATATTTACCTGGACTCGCTGCCGGCCAATAGTGTTCCTTTGGAGACTTCCCATGATACGCTGGTCGCCCAGCAGTCTTCACCACCGCTGTTCGTGATGCCTCCTATCGACACGCTGGTTGTGCCAGGCGTATTGTTTGCTACGAACAGTAGTATTATACGGAGCAATTATGCGCGGATGCTGGATAGTCTTATCAGCCGGATAAGAGACAAGCAGCCTGTCAGGATGGAGGTAGCCGGTCACACCGACAATGTTGCCACCGACGTGTTCAACCAGGGGCTGTCGTTGCGACGGGCAGCCAGTATCCGGGACTATATACTCCGGCAGAGGCCCGGTCTGGGGCCTATTACAACCATACAGGGTTATGGATCGTCGCGCCCTGTTGCTTCCAATGCCACTGCTGCCGGCAAGGCACGCAATCGCCGGGTGGAGATCGTTATCATCTATTAATCCTGCTTTAGCGCATTCACCGGATTGGCCAGCGCCGCCCGGATGGACTGAAAGCTGATGGTCAGCAGTGTGATAACGATGAGCGCAGCTCCCGCCATGACAAATAATCCCGGGCTGAGCGATATGCGATAGGCAAAACCTTCCAACCATCTGTGCATAGCCCACCAGGACAGGGGAAAGGCGATCAGGACGGCTAACAATATCAATATGAGTGAATCTTTGGATAACAGAATAACCACTTCTCTTACAGAGGCGCCTACTACCTTACGGATACTGATCTCTTTTTGTCTCCTTTGTGCGTTGAAGGCTGCCAGTCCAAATAATCCCAGACAGGAAATGATGATGGCAATGCCTGCAAAATATTTTGACAGGTCCGAAACCCTTGTTTCCGCTGCATACAGTGCCTGGTAGTCCTTATCCAGAAAGGAGAATTCGAACGGCAGTCCCGGGTTATATTGTTTGTATACTGATGCCAGCTGTGAAAGCGCCTCCTTTTCCCTGCCGGCCCTGATCCGGATAAAGATATTGCTGTTCTTGTCCCGGAAGCCAATGGCCAGGGGGCCGATCTTTTTATAAAGCGACTCGTAATTAAAATCCTTTACCACTCCGATGATCTGTTTTTTGGCGCCATAGAGGCTTGCCGGCTGACCGATGGGGTTTTTGAGATGCATCATGGCAATGGTTGATCCATAAGAAGATGAGGAGGGCGCAGGCCAGCCCTATAGAGAGTCCTGTCAGGTTGAGCAGGCTGAACTGGCGGTCCCTTACGAGGCTGCTCCAAGCCATTTTAAAGAAGCTCTTTATCATAAGATGGTATTTATGTCCTATACGTTCAGATAGGGCCCGGGGTTACATTACCTTGGGCACGGCCGCGAGCAGCTTTTTTGTGTATTCCGACTGGGGCCGGCTGTACACTTCTTCCGCCTGTCCAATCTCTTCTATGCGGCCCCGGTTCATCACCAGGATGCGGTCGCTGATATACCGGATGACCTGGAGATCGTGGGAGATGAAGACTACCGTGAATCCCAGCTCTTTTTTCAGGTCGTTCAGCAGGTTGAGCACCTGGGCCTGTATACTGACATCGAGGGCCGATACCGACTCGTCGCACACGACAAAGGATGGACGTAGTATCAGCGCCCGCGCAATGACGATGCGCTGTCTTTGCCCCCCGGAGAACTCATGCGGGTACCTGTTATAATATTCCGCGGAGAGGCTTACTTTCTCCAGCAATTCCACCACCTGCTCTTTCCGCTGGCGATCTGTTGTTCCCCGTCCGTGCACTTTTAGCACTTCCGCAATGGCCGTGCCGATGGGGATACGCGGGTTCAGGGAAGAGTAGGGATCCTGGAAGACGATCTGTATATGGCTCCGTAATGCTTTCAGCTCTTTGCTCGTGTAGGAGGACAAGTCTCTTCCTTCAAACAGGATGGTGCCTGCCGTAGGCTCTATCAGCCGGAGCAGGGTTCGTCCGAGCGTCGTCTTGCCACAGCCGGATTCTCCTACCAATCCCAGCGTCTCTCCTTTTACTATCCCGAAAGAGACGTCATCCACTGCTTTTGTATAGGACAGGGGTTTGCCCAGAAAGCTTCTGCGGGACGGATACCATACCTTCAGGTCCTTTATTTCCATGAGGGTGTTGCGGGCCGGCTCATCGTCAGCCAACCGGGGCCGGGATGGCGGGGTTTGTATCGCCCGCCAGCGTTCCAGCAGTCCCTGGGTATAAGGATGCTGCGGATGGTGAAAAAGTTGCATCACGCTGCCTTCTTCCACGACATTTCCTTTATACAATACCAGGGCTCTGTCCGCGATTTCCGCCACCACACCCAGGTCGTGGGTAATGAAGATGACCCCCATGTTCTCCGTCTGCTGTAAGGAACGGATGAGTTCCAGGATGGTCTTTTGCACCGTAACGTCCAATGCTGTGGTCGGCTCGTCGCAGATGAGCAATGAGGGGCGGTTGCTCATGGCCATGGCGATCATTACGCGTTGTTTTTGTCCACCGCTGAGCTGGTGGGGGTATCGGGAGAATATACCCGCGGGGTCGGGGAGCCGCACTTTTTCGAACAAGGCGATGGCTTCCTTATGCGCCTCCTCTGCCGTCAGACGGCGATGGACCCGAATGGCTTCCGTGATCTGGTATCCGCAGGTGAGCACAGGGTTGAGGGAGGTCATGGGTTCCTGGAAGATCATGGCTATCTCGTTGCCGCGGATGTTCTGCATGGATGCGGAGCTTTGCTGCAGGAGGTCGATCGAGGCGCCGCCGGTGGTGGTAAACAGTATCTGACCGCTGGTGACGCGAGCCGGCGGCATGGGTAGCAGTCCGAGGACGGAAAGGGAGGTGATGGATTTTCCCGAGCCGGATTCTCCCACCAGGGCTACGATCTCACCCTGATGGACATCCAGGTTGATACCCTGTACGCCCGGCGATGTGCCGGCTTCTGTGAAAAAGGCGATGGTAAGATCCCTGATAGATAGTAAAGCGGGCATATCTTAGAAGCGAAGATGTCTAACCGTGACGCCGTTGTTGATCAGCTGTTTCAGGCTGTCGATGCCGATGCGGATATGGTTTTCCACGAATTGAGAGGTGATCTTCAGATCGCTCTCCGCCGTCTTGACCCCTTCCGGCACCATGGGTTGATCGCTGACCAGCAACAGGGCTCCCGTGGGGATCTTATTAAAAAATCCGACGGAAAGGATGGTGGCTGTCTCCATGTCAATGGCATAGGCCCGTATTTTTTGCAGGTATTCTTTGAAGATCTCGTCGTGTTCCCATACCCGTCTGTTGGTCGTATAGACCGTGCCTGTCCAATAGTCCACGGCATATTCCCGGATGGTGGTGGAGATGGCCTTTTGGAGAGCGAATGCCGGGAGGGCGGGGACCTCGGGGGGGAAATAGTCATTGGAAGTACCTTCCCCGCGTATAGCCGCGATGGGTAGGATCAGGTCGCCCAGCTTATTGCGTTTTTTTAGACCGCCGCATTTTCCCAAAAAGAGAACGGCCTTTGGCTCGATGGCCGTGAGCAGGTCCATGATGGTGGCGGCTCCGGGGCTTCCCATCCCAAAATTGATGATGGTGATGTCGCCTGCCGTGGCGCATTGCATGGGCTTATGCAGACCTACTACTTCCACCTTATGCCATTCTGCGAAAAGGGTCACATAGTTCTCGAAGTTGGTGAGCAGTATATATTTTCCGAAGTTTTCCAGCTGCTGGCCTGTATAGCGTGGCAGCCAGTTGTGTACAATTTCCTCTTTGGTTTTCATTCCGTAAATTTAACAAATAGTTTCGGCAACATGATAAAGATCTACTACCCTACCCACTCTTTCAAGATAAGAGAACCGGAGAAAAAGAAAGAGGAGATATGGGACGAAATGAGGAAAATATGGGTTCGTCTGACCCCGGAAGAATGGGTCCGTCAAAATTTTATACAATACCTGCTTCAGGTAAAGAACTATCCGGCTACATATATAGCGGTGGAAAAGAATATGAAGCTGGGAGAGCTCAACAAACGATTTGATCTCATGATATTCGATGGCAGCGCCCGACCCTGGATGCTGGTCGAATGCAAGGCTATGGAAGAGAAGCTGAACAGCCGCGTGATGTGGCAGGTGTTACGGTATAACATGGCCACCCCTGTGAAGTACATCGTCATCACCAATGGAGAGGAATGCTATGCATTTGCCCGGGGGGTGATAGACTTCGAGGAGATAAATGCTTTACCAAGCTATGATGAGTGAGGTTATTGATGAAAGCTCACCCCGATGAAAGCCAGCGCATCCGTGATGCCTGTCCTCCAATATGTCCAATTGTGCGCTCCGTCCCTTATCCGGAACTCATGCGGCACCTGTTTATCCGCCAGGGCGATGTGCAGCAGGCAATTGCCTTTTGAAAGATGATCGTCGTCCCCGCAGTCGATCCAGTAACGGACCTGCTTCAACGCATCGGTGGACTTTGACTCCACGAGCTTCAGCGGAGCATTGTCATACCAGGCTTTGGTGAGACGGTCCTTTCCTTTTAGTCCCCGGCCGAATAGCTGTCCGAAGGTCCTGTCCCAGGCGATATCGGGCATGGACAAAAGAGTCGAGTCATCGAATACCGCTGCGCTCAAGGGCGCTGCCGCGGCAAAGAGGTCGGGATGTTTGAGGGCATAGATCAGGGCGCCATATCCGCCCATGGAAAGGCCGGCTACACCGCGATAGTGTTTTTCCGCCCGGATACGATAGGTCTTTTCGATGGCGGGCATGAATTCCTTTATAAAGAAATCCTCATAGTTTTCCTTTCCGTCGTAGGAGTTGATATAAAAGCTGGAATCCCCGTTGGGCATTACGATGATCATGGGTGGGATCGTGCCATCGGCAATGGCTTTGTCGGCGTATCGGTTGACCTCCCCAAACTGAAGCCAGCCTGTGTTGTCATCCGTATAGCCATGCAGGAGATATACGACAGGATAGGATCGTTCCGAGGTCTCATAGTCTGCCGGCAGATAGATCGTGTATTTAACTTTCCTGTTCAGGATAGAGCTATTCACCACTTTTTGTTCGAGCACTTTGCCTGTCTGGGAGGAGGCGCTTATAGTAATGAGCAGTAATACAAGAAAGCAGCTGAACTTTGGCATATGGGAATAAATTTATAACAATATAAGCATTATCGGCTGATGTACAGTTTCGTCTGATAGTCGAAGTGAACGAGTCCATCCTGTGAATGTGTGTCAAAGATGTTTTTTAGTTGAGTCATCATTTTTTCATAGACGGCATTTTTTTCAGCTGGGATATAAGAGGAGGAAAGGAGCCGTCCCTGCAGCCTGGTCCAGTCAAAGGCCTGCCGGTTGCCCGCGATCATCAGCTGATAGGAGGCCGGGGAAAAGAAGGAATCGATGTCCTCGGGTGTGATATTCGAATGTCTCACCTGCAGATAGTCCGTACCATATTCCTGTAACAATGCTTCGTATGCCTTTTCGAAATCCGAAGCCGTCTGACGCTCGTTCCACATAAGGGCGATGGTTCCTTTGAAGCGAAGGATGCGATGAAATTCTTTTTTGGTGGGGATGGGGTCGAACCAGTGGAAGGCCTGGCCGGCGATGACAAGATCAATGCTGTAAGGGGGCAGGGTGGTGGCTTCTGCTGTACCGTCGATGCTGATGAAGCGGGGATTGCCGCCCAGAAGCTCTTCGGCCTTGCTGCGCATGGGACCATTGGGTTCTACGGCGTATACTTTGTTGTTGTTGTCCAGGAAGAGGGCGGTGGAGATGCCGGTGCCGGAGCCAATGTCAGCGACTATCCAATCGGGAGAGAAGCCGGTGGCTGCTGACAGGAAGGATAGTATTTCTTTTGGATAACCAGGGCGGTATTTAACATAATTGTCGACGCGAGTGCTGAAGCGTTGGGTGTTGGACATACCTAATGTGCATTAAAAAACCGCGCCTGGCGCGGTTTTTATTATTAAGGAAAAATTCCCAATTCTGCGTAAGATGTGCCGACCTTATTGATCGCCACCACATAGGCTGCCGTTCGCATGTCCGGTATGTCGGGATTAGCCTTCCATGCATCCATGATCTCGCGGGTAGCTGCGATCATCGTTTCTTCCAGACCGCTGTACACCAGGTCCACTTCGTCGGCGCCATGAAGGATAAATTCTTTTTCCTTGGGGCTGACCTTCTTGCCTGTCAGGCCTTCTATCTGTCCAAGGATATGTGTGTTCATATTCTCCGTAAAGCGTTTTTCCATACGGCCATAACGTACATGGCTAAGGTTTTTCAGCCATTCGAAATAAGACACTGTCACGCCCCCGGCGTTCAGGTACATATCCGGAACTACCAGGGTCCCTTTCTTGATAAAGATCTCATCCGCCTCCGGCGTCAGGGGGCCGTTGGCGGCTTCGCCGATGATACGGGCTTTTACATTCGGGGCGTTCTGGCCATTGATCACATTTTCCAGCGCGGCGGGGATAAGGATATCGCATTCCAGTTCCAGCGCATCGCCTGATTTGGCCAGGTTGGTGGCGCCGGGGAAATTCAGGATGCTGCCTGTCTTTTTCCTATGCTGGAAAACTTCATCTTCATTAAGTCCAGCCGGGTTCATGATCGCCCCTTCGTATTCGGCCAGTGCGATAACTTTGGCGCCGCCCTCGCGAAAGAATTTGGCGGCATGATAGCCTACGTTGCCCATGCCCTGTACGACGACCGTCTTGCCTTCCACACCGGGTGTGAGCTTTAGCTTTTTCATTACCTCCTCCATATTGCAGACCTCGCGGATGCCATAGAATACACCCAGGCCGGTGGCTTCGCGGCGGCCTCTTACACCACCCTGGCTGACGGGTTTGCCCGTCACGCAGCCCAGCGCGTCGATCTCACCGGGGCGCATGCTCATATAGGTGTCCAGGATCCAGGCCATCTCCCGTTCGCCCGTGCCATAGTCCGGCGCGGGAACGTCTGTACCCGGGCCGATGAAGTTCTTTTTGATGAGCTCGGAAGTATATCTGCGGGTGATCTTCTCCAATTCGTAAGGAGTGTACTTCTTGGGGTCGATGCTGATACCACCTTTGGCGCCGCCAAAAGGTACGTTTACGATGGCGCATTTGAAGGTCATAAGGGCTGCCAGCGCCATCACTTCGTCCAGGTTGACGGAAAGGGCAAACCGGATACCGCCTTTACAGGGGGTTTTGTGATGGGAGTGCTGCACGCGATAGGCCTTGATGACTTCAATCTTATCGCCAATTTTCACGGGGAAGAACATGCGGTATACCGCGTTGCATTGTTTGATCTGTTCCAGGATGCCGGGATCCCAGTTCGTATGTTTTGCTGCCTTATCAAAACTTTTTTCTACTGCCTCGAAAAATTTGTATTCAATTTGTGCCGCCATAACATATGGATTTAATCGTTGATATTATAAAAGCCATTCTTTATACAGGTCAGAAACTCAGGAACCCTTGGAAGAAGTCCCTTTTTCCAGCCGGGTGATCTTTCTGTCCAGACGTGCGACATACAGGATCAGTCCTGCGAGGATGACGAGGAGCACTGCCACTACCACATAGATCTTTCCATTGGCCCGCAACTGGTCCGCCATTTCCACGTGTTGTGAATCCGTCTGCGCCTGGGCCATCAGCCCCATAAATCCAGGAATTAACAATAACAATAAGAGAGCAAATAGTTTTTTATGCATTACAGAATATCTTTTCGATGAATACTACTGTTCGGTCAGCAATTCCAGGCGGATACGCAGGGTAGTAATCCACACACCCAGCAAGGTCCAGCCTGGCAGGGCTCCGGGCCAGAAGACCATGGCAATATGCGCATCTGCATGAATGGCCGGATTACCCTGGCCACCCGGATGAAGGCTTTCCACCATACGTGGAATGATCCAGATAGTAGGGAATAACATGGCAAAGGCAAATATATTGTACACGGCGCCGATCCTTGCGCGCTTGTCCACATCGGTCATGGAATTACGTAATACCAGGTATGCCAGATAGATCAGCAGCGCGATGACGGCTCCCAGCTGTTTGGGGTCATTGCTCCAGAACGCACCCCAGGTAAAGCCTGCCCAGACCGAGCCCGTAGCCAGCCCCAAAGCGCCGAAAACGATACCGATCTTGGTGTATTCTAACGCGTAAATATCGAATATATGATTGTTGCTGCGCAGGTATTTGATGGAATACACCAGGGAGATGATAAAGAATATCATCATGGAGAACCACATAGCGATGTGAAAATAGTAGTTGCGGATGGTCTCGTTAAGGATAGGTTTAGCTGGCACCTGACCTAAAAAGCCGGCTACAAATGTGTAGGTGAGCAGGATAACACATAATATTTTCCACCAATTCTGTCGGAGCATAGTGACTGTCTTATAAGGGGCCGATCAATTATAAATATCTGTAAATCAGATCATTGATCAAGTGCCTTTCTCGGTTTGGAAGAGAAGATCCGTCCTTCGGAGGGCAAAAGTACGGTAATCCCCTCAATCCTTCCAAAGAAATGGGAACAGGATAATGGCGAGCGCGATGATGAGGACATCCAGTCCAATGACGAGTGCGATCATGCTGCCCAGGCCGCTCTGCAGTACATCCTCGAAGGCGATGGTCGAGGCCTTGTTTAGCAACATAAGCTGTGGGATGATCAGGGGAAAACCCAGGATCGCCATCAGGGCTGCATTCTGCTGTGCTCTTGCTGCAATGGCTGCCAGAAAGGTAAATACCAGGCTCAGGCTTATGCCGCCCAGGGAGCTGAGCAGCAGAAAGGACAGGGTGTGGGCGAGGGGGTCGCCCAGGAATATTGTAAAGAGCAGGAGACTTACCAGGCTCATCAGCAGCATCAATAAGGCGTTGAAGAAGAGTTTGGAAATGATAAAGTCCCTGGCTCCTGCAATGGAGTAGAAATACAGCATGCGTCCCCTTCCTTCCTGCAGAAAGCTTTTGGCTACGGCGTTCACACAGATGAAGAGCTCGATCATCCAGAAAAGCCCTTTCCAGACGGCGCCTTCCGGCTGACCCATTGCCAGGTACAATACGAAGATGGTGGAGGCGACATACAGGAGTACGCCGTAAAAAGTATACTGCTGACGTACTTCCAGCAGCAGGTCCTTTTTAAATAATGCCCAGATATGACCGACTGATCCTCCCATTCACTACAATTTTAACATTTTTATAAGTTGTAACCAGCAGCGTTTTAGCGTTACTGTATCGGACAAAATCAACAATCCGGACTAAAGTAACAGTTCCTGCAGCGGGGTTCGTAAAGATCCTTTTCCCCGAGCAGGAATTGCCCAGATGTGGTTTTTTTTCTATAGGAGTAGTTGGCAATGTTTCCACATTTTACACAAATGGCATGCAACTTGGTGATATATTCTGCTTTAGCAAGGAGGTCCGGCATTGGTCCGAAGGGCTTTGCCGAGTAATCCATATCGAGTCCCGCGACGATGACCCGTGTTCCACGGAATGCCAGCTGGTCGCAGACTTCAGGTAACTGATCATCGAAGAATTGAGCTTCATCGATGCCGATGACATCCACCTCGTGGGCTAATAGAAGTATGGTTTGTGAATTGTCGATAGGTGTGGATTGAATAGCAGTTTCGTCATGAGAAACAATGTTCAACTCATGGTAACGGGTATCCATCGATGGCTTGAAGATCTCAACTTTCATATGGGCGATCTTGGCCCTCTTCAGCCGACGGATCAACTCCTCGGTCTTCCCCGAGAACATGGACCCGCAGATTACCTCGATCCAGCCACGTCTTTCACCCTTAATATGAGGTTCAATGAACATATGTGCATTATAAATTAGGTTCGGAATTTGTTATAACTTTATAATGAATTACGAGGGCGGACGAAAACCCTCCGGCCGGACCGCATTACTAACCCGAAAAGGCCTCCAATAGTACACCATGGAAAGACTACAACAACTTATTAGCCAACTACAAGAGCAGTTTGACAGGAAGGTTGACCCTTCCCAGATGCTCCAGACCGTTCGACTCCTGGAAGCCGAACTGGCCACTCTTTCCACCCAGGCTGCTGCCGCCAAGACGTCGGCGAAGGTAGCGGTTATGATGCCATCCTCCATGAAAATATATACGGGTCAGGCAGCTATGCAGGAATTAAAAACTGCTGCTGCGGGCGCTGCAGCTGTTCCTGTAGCGGCTCCTGCTGTCGTGAGCGAGCCGGCTGTCGGCAGCGTGGCGTCGGTGGGTATCCCGCCTGCTCCAGAAGTCCGTCTGGCACCCGATCCAGGCGCAACACCCCGTCCCGTGAAGGATGAGAGGGGCCCCTGGCCCTATGATCCCCTTGCGGAAATTCCCACCCTGGCCCAACAGCAAAAACCACCCAAGGAGCTCAATGATGTCATTGGGTCCAATGGGTCTTCCCTCAATGATAGACTGAAGTCGAATGTGCTGGAGCTGAGATCGGCCCTGAACGATACGCCTGTACGGGACTTGAAAAAGGCCATCGGGGTCAATGACCGGTTCGTATTCATCAGCCAGCTGTTCAGGGGAGATGAAGCAATGTATGAACGCAGCCTCAAGACCATCAATAGTTTCCGCATCCTGCCCGAGGCGGAGTACTGGATGGAAAGAGAATTAAAGGTCAAGCTCGGCTGGGATGAGACCAGGGAGGCAACCAAGCAGTTCTATCAGCTGGTCAAGAGACGTTTTTCCTGAATATAATTTACGATCTGGCCGGTGGCGCCCTTTTTGGAGTATACATAGCTCCGGGATGCCTGGCAGACATGTCTGTATTCCTCTTCGTCGGTGAGGAGCCGGCGGAAGACGGATTCCGCCTCCAGGGCGCTGTCAATCACAATTCCCCCGCCGCAATCCACCAGTTCCACTGCCTCGATGTATTTTTCGATGACCGGTCCGAAGACCACGGGTCTGCCATAGACTGCGGCCTCGAGCACATTATGCACCCCGTCATCTCCGAATCCCCCTCCCACATAGGTGATGGTAGCATATTGATACAGGCGGGAGAGCATGCCGATGTTGTCGATGATGAGGACATTCGGCGCCTGCCGGCCGGGGGGTGTGGGAGCGCCTTTTATCCACTCCGAATAGCGGGTCCTGTTACGGAACAAATGCTCCACTTCCTTTAACCGCGGCTCGTCTATCTCATGGGGGGCAATGATGAATTTGATGTCAGGATGGGTATTGGCAAAATGGTCCAGCTCTTCTTCGTCCTCTTCCCAGGTGCTACCGGCTACGATCACTGCCCCGCCGTTGCAAAATGTTTCGATGGCAGGCAATGCTTCCCGGTTCTCTGCGATCTCGATCACCCGGTCGAACCGGGTGTCTCCCCCGATGCTTACGTTACTGGTGAAGCCCAGCCCTTCCAGCAATTGACGGGAGGTCTCCGTCTGTACAAAAAGATGGGTGAAGCATTCCAGCATGTATCGATGCAGTCTGCCCCACCATTTAAAAAATGGCTGTCCGGGGCGAAATACGCCCGATACGAGCAGGGTGGGGATGTCCCTTTTTTTCAGCTCGACCAGGAAATAATACCAATAATCATATTTTACCCAGATGACGAGATCGGGTTTTATGAGGTCGATGAATGTACGGGCGTTCTTGCGGGAATCCAGCGGCAGGTAGAAGATGTGGTCCGCCCCTTTGTAGTCCTTACGTGCTTCGTATCCTGAGGGAGAGAAAAAGCTGACGATGATCCGGCAATGGGGGGATTGCATTTTCAACCGCTCGATCACCGGCCGGCCCTGTTCGAACTCGCCCAGGGAAGAGCAATGCATCCATATAGTTGGGTATTTTTTACTGTCCGGGGTGTTGCCGAGCGCTGTCTGCATCCTGGGAAATAGCCCTTTTCTGCCTTCCAGCCAACTTTTTGCCTTCTTGTTCCAGGGGGCGATCAATCCGATGCCCAGCCGGTAGACCCATAAAAAAACATGATAGAAGATAATACTCACGTCTACGAAGATAACAATTTCTAAATATGGGACTTACCCATGGTAACATTGGATAAACCACAATTTTGTGGTAGGTTTGTGCCCTCAAAAGCGCCCTTCAGGGCGGTGTACAAACGAAATATAAGTATGAGTATGAGGCCGATCCAAATGGTTGATCTGAAGCAGCAGTATGTTAAGATAAAGAAGGAAGTAGACACGGCCATACAGGAGGTAATTGACAACGCGGCATTTATACAGGGCAAGGCCGTCACGGACTTTGCCGCAGCCCTCTCCACCTATTCGGGTTCCAGGCATGTCATCCCCTGCGCCAATGGTACGGATGCTCTCCAGATCGCAATGATGGCATTGGATTTGCAACCCGGCGACGAAGTGATAACTCCGTCGTTCACCTATGTCGCTACGACCGAGGTCGTGGCCCTGCTCCGGCTCAAGCCTGTCTTTGTAGAGGTGGATCCCAAGACTTTTTGCATTGACCCGGCTGCTGTGGAAAAGGCCATAACACCCAGGACCAGGGCTATTGTGCCCGTGCATTTGTACGGGCAGGCCGCGCCGATGGAAGCCATCATGGACATTGCCCGGCGTCATAATCTCTATGTGATAGAGGACAACGCGCAGGCCATTGGCAGCGACTATACCTTCGGAAATGGCGCCGTTAAGAAGACTGGCGCCATCGGTACTATCGGCACCACCTCCTTTTTCCCTTCAAAAAATTTGGGCTGCTATGGGGATGGAGGAGCAATATTTACAGATGATGACGCGTTAGCCAACCGGCTCAAAATGATTGCAAACCACGGGCAAAGCCGGCGTTATTATCACGATCTGGTAGGCTGTAACAGCCGGCTGGATTCCATACAGGCAGCCGTATTGAATGTGAAGCTGAAAAGCCTGGATGCCTATATCGCCGCCAGACGCAGTGCTGCTGATTTCTATGACGATGCCTTCAAAGCTCACCCGAAGATCACGACGCCATACCGTGCGCCTTACGGCCATCACGTCTTTCACCAGTATACGCTTGTCCTCGAAGGGGTCGACCGCAACGGGCTGAATGAGTTCCTGGCAGGAAAAAATATTCCGTCGATGATCTATTACCCCGTACCCGCCCATCGTCAAAAGATGTTTGCCGCCTTTGGCGGAGGCGACTGGTCCCTCCCTGTCACCGACTGGCTGACGGAAAGGGTCATTTCCCTTCCCATGCACACTGAATTGGATAGAGAGCAACTGGAGTATATCACACAATCAGTCCTGGAATACATCGATAAATAAATCTCCATAACATAAGCACTTAAAAAAATAGTCTTTTATGA
>Ga0207671_10001775_pt1 | contig 24235 bp, 24 predicted proteins | sample KBSC24metaG_FD_184352 | JGI IMG/M metagenome (GOLD analysis project Ga0207671, IMG submission 184352) | Corn rhizosphere microbial communities from Kellogg Biological Station, Michigan, USA - KBS C2-4 metaG (SPAdes) (version 2) | ecosystem: Host-associated > Plants > Roots > Rhizosphere > Soil... | reverse complement strand
TGAATGACAGCGCGTATCCGGCAGCGCTTGAGCTGCTGCTGGCCGGGGCTGCTGCCGAGCTGACGCTTTGACCGCGCAGAGTCGCCGGGTTGGCCGTCACGGTGCTTGGACGTGCGGTTACGTCCGACAGGGACGCGTCCTCGGCATCCTGGGACGAGGCTAGTGCTGAGGGCCGCGTCCCGAGGTAAGCGAAGCGGAGTCCGCGATTCGAGGCGATGCCGGCCCCTGATCGACCAGCCCGAAATCAGGGCCGCGGTCGGCGCCGGCGAAGTGCGTCACGCTCACCCGGATCACGTCGGCCGCCGGCGCACCGAGCTCCACGGTGAGCGACGGCCCCTTCAACAGGTCGCCGCGGTCACGGACGGGATACCCCGGCGCATAGACGACCAAGGAATCAGGGCCTGTCTCGACGTCGAGCACTTCGGCTGGATAAGCCGCCGTGACCCCCGGCTGCAGCATCCAGTAGCCGTCGGTGAACTTCACAGACCATGCCTTCCTATTTGACCGAGCCGACCGTGACACCGCGTGTGAGCGTCCGTTGGAAGATGAGGAAGAAGACGATCGCCGGAATGATGCCGAGCAGGCCCGACGCAGCCTGCATCGTCACGTCGACGATGTGTTCACCCTGCGCGACGCCCAATGCGACGGGGACGGTCTGGTTCTGGTTCGAGACCAGGAACACCAGAGGAATCAGGAACTCGTTCCACGTCCAGATGAAGAAGAAGGTCAGCATGACGGCCAACGTCGGCCTGCTCACCGGGACCACGACCTGCCACAGCAGCCGGAACTTGCCGGCGCCGTCGATCCTCGCCGCCTCGAGGATCTCACGCGGGAAGGCGCTGAGCACCGAGGAAAGCAGGTACGTGCCGAACGCGCTCTGGATCACCGTGAACACGATGATCACGGCGAGTCTGGTGTCGTAGAGGTTGGTCTGCTTGGCCAGATAATAGAGCGGATAGACCAGGCCTTCTTGCGGCAGCAGATTCGCCACGAGGAAGGCGACCAGGATCCACAGCCGGCCCCTGATCCGGCCGATCCCGATGGCATAGGCGTTGAGCACGGACAGCACCACGGCGAACAGCGCGACACAGCCGCTTATCAGAACGCTGTTCCACAGGACGTGGGTGAAGTCGACGAGGTTCCAGAACGTGCGAACGTTGTCGAAGCTGATCGCCTCAGGCAGGGCAAGAGGACCGTGGGTGCTGTAATCGCTCGACGTCTTCAGCGCGTTCAGCAAGACGATGCCGAACGGCAGCACCATGAACACGGCGAGCAGGACGAAGGCCACCAGGACGGCGTACCCGCCCCGACCGCGGCGAGGCCGGGCGGCCGCTGCGTCGGATCGTGCCACGGCTAGCTCTCCTCATCCTGGTGCCGCCCCTGCACGACGATGAAGATCGTCGTCACGATCAACGTCAGGACGGTGAGCACGGTCGCGATCGCCGCGCCGTAGCCGACTTGGGTCTTCTCGAAGAAGTTCTGGTACGAGTAGTAGGACGGGATGTCGGTCGAGGTGCCGGGCCCGCCGCGGGTGAGCACGTAGATGGGGGCGAAGGCCTTGAGCGCGGCGATGGTGCACATCAGCAGCACCACGTAGGACTCGGGCCGGATCTGCGGGACCGTGATGTGCCAGAACCGCCGCCACCAGCCCGCGCCGTCGATCGAGGCGGCCTCGTGCAGCACCGGATCGACCCGCTGCAGCCCGGCCATGAAGATGACCACGGGGAATCCCAGCTGGATCCACACCATGATGGCCATCACCGTGTAAAGCGCGGTATTCGGGTCGCCGAGCCAGTCGTGCGCGAGCGACCCGAGCCCGACATCCTTCAAAGCACTGTTCAGCACACCGTCGCCCGGCGCCAGAATCCAGCCCCACACCACACCCATGACGGCCAGCGGCATGACCTGCGGAAGATAGATACAGGCACGCAGAACGCTCGCGGTGCGGGGCCCGAACCGCTTGCCGATGAAGTCGAACAGGCCGGCGGCGACGACCAGTCCCAGTGCCGTCGGCACCACAGCCATGGCCACGACGAGCCCGACGTTGTGCAAGAAGGACGACCAGAAGACCGAGTCGTGGAACAGCCGCTGGTAGTTCTTCAGCCCGACCCAGGTCATCGGGCCGACACCTTGCCACCGGGTGAGGCTGATCCCGATGTTCATCGCGAAGGGAACGGCGATGACCGCGGTGAACAGCACAGCCGCCGGTATGAGAAAGAACGGGTAACCCCGGTCGAGGCGACGCCGCCGACCGGGTATCGCCATCGCCATTACTGGGTGAGGCCTTGGCTGTACGCCGACTGCAGACTGCTCAGCGCGCTGTTGGGATCCTTGCCGTTGACGATGTCCTGCGTGGCCGACACCAGCGAGTCGTAGAACCCTGCTGTGGGCCAGTCCGGATAGTAGGCCAGACCGTTCGAGGACTGCAGCTTCTGGAAGTTCTGGACGAGTTCCTCGGCCTTCGGATCGGTGATGTCGGAGGTTTGCGCGGCGACCGGGACCGCGCCCTTGTTGGCCAGCAGGGCCTGGATGTCAGGTCGCAGGGTGATGTCGATGAAGTCCTCGGCGAGCTGCGCGTTCTTCGAGTTCTTCGGGATCACCCACAGGTTCCCGCCCGACCCCGGCACGAGCGAGTTGCCGGGCCACTGGAACGTCCCCCACGAGAAGCCCTTGACCTCGGACTCGAAGGTGCCGAACCACCAGCTGCCCGAGACCATCATCGGGCTCTTGCCCGACTCGAACGCGGTGCCCATGTCGGTGGCCTTCAAGCTCACCGAGTCCTTGGCGATGTAGCCCTTCTTGACCCAGTCGGCCAGCGTGGTCGCGCCGTACGTCCACGCCGCGTCGTGGAAGTTGCCCTTACCGGCGATCTGGTACTGGTTCACCCAGTTCTGGTCGGCCTTGCTCAGCACCAGGTTGTAGAGATACTGCTGAGCCGGGTACTCGGCTCCCGCGCTCGCCAACGGCGTGACCCCCGCCTTGACGAACTTGTCCATCGCCGCGGTGAACTCGTCGAACGTGGTAGGCACCTGGACGCCGTACTTGGCGAACATGTCCTTGTTGTAATAGACCATGCCGTACTCGGCGTAGTCGGGGATGCCGTACCAGTCGCCCGACCCCATGACACCGTTCGAATACCGGGACGTCGTCGCCAGGTTCCCCGTGATCTTCTTGTCCCAGCCGTGTTGGGTGACCGCGGGAGTCAGATCGGTCAGCAGCCCCTGCTTGGCCAGCAGTCCGGCTGTCGCGTTGCCCTTGTTGTATTCCATGATGTCGGGTGCGTTCGAAGAGTTGAGCACCATGGGAGCGGTCTTCTGCAGCTGCTCGAAGGTCTTCTCCTCGAACCGCACCGTCACCCCCGGATGGGACTGCTCGAACTCCTTGATCGCCTGGTTCCAGGCGACGCCCATCGCGCTGTCGGCGCTCTCGTAGTGCCAGAGCTTGAGCACCTTGGACGATGAGGACGAGCTCGATTTCCCACAAGCGGTCATGGCCAGCGACGCTGTCGCCAGCACAGCGATCGCGGCGAGGGCTTTGCGTCTGGCGCCTTGAGTGAACATCGTCTTCCTCCAGTCTGCGAGGTCGTTCATCGAAGCGTTTCGATTGAGGGTCGCCGGCCGCCGGCCCGGGAAAGCCCGCACCGATACCGGCGCCGGTCAGCGGCGCCGAGCGCCGGTGCTGTCCCGGACCGTCAGCCGGGGTGGAAGCAGGGTGGCGGCGGGCACGACCGCACCGTCTCTAGCGGTGTCGCAGGGCAGCACCGCCCCGGTGACGCCCGACTCCTGGACGGTCCGGGTGAAACCGTGCAGCGTACGCTCGGCGTAGCCCGTCCCCCGCGTGTAGACGGCGGGCGGTTCGCCGAGCAGGGCCACGTTGCGCCGGCCCAGCTCGGCCAGATGCCGGACAGCCAGCGCGCCGGCCGCCACGAAATCGAAGTCGATGCAGGTCAAGTCGGCTGTATCGGCGGGGAAGCCGATGAGGACCGACGGACAGTCGAGCTCTCGCAACACCGGCAGTCGTGCGTCATGAGTCTCGATGTCCATGGCGATGATCGCGTCCACCAGGGCGGTGCCGGCGACCCGTTCGAGCCCTTCGACGCCTTCGTCCTGAGTGAGCAGGAGGACGTCGTGGTCGTATCCCCGTGCCGCCGTCACCACGGACACCGCGAACTGCATCAGGATCGGCACGTAGGTGCCTGATCGCAACGGTACGACCAGCGCGATGACGTTGGAGCGGCTGCCGGCCAACGCGCGCGCACCGGCGTGCGGACGGTATCCGAGTGCCCTGATGCTGGTCAGCACCCGGTCGCGGGTATCGGATGAGATCGATCGCTTGCCGCTGAGCACGTACGACACCGTGCTCGCCGAGACACCGGCATGCCGGGCGACGTCGGTGATCTTGACCACGACCGAGCACGCTCCCTCCGGTACACGGGATGTCGAAGCGCTTCGACTGCGTTGACAATAGAGGTAACAGCGTGTGCAAGACAAGAGACAAGCGCGTAATGATCCGCGGAAGATCAGCGGAGGATGGCGCACTGATCGCGGGAACAGCACTGTCAGGGGTGGACAAAGCACGACTGCACTGCTGGTAGGCAGCGCAGCCGTGAGGTTCTTCGAGTGTGCTCGTCGAGATGCCGGAAGGACTGTGGCCGGTTGCTCAGCCAGTGCCCCAACCGTAGTGCAGCCGGTCCAGACCGGATTGGCCCATGTTCTGGCTGCGCACAGTGTCGGTGATCGCGTACAGGTACGACACGTCGTTGTGGCCGTCGCGCGCCCCGTCATAGTTGACGCCGGTGTTCATCGGGACGCCGAACTCGGTGCCTCTATCCGTTCTCATTCCCACTCCTCCTTCAGGAGACGAGGACGCGGACGCACTCGCTCTTCGCGAGCTTGACGACGATGGTGCCGCCGGAGACGGTGTAGCTCTTCGACGCCTGCGCCACCCAGACGTTGTCGGCGTTGTAGGCGCCGGTCTGCATCGATGTCACCGACCCGATGGCGGTCGGGAGGGTGAACGTGCCGGTCTGCGTGCTGACGAGCGCGAACTCGGTCGCGGCGCGCTGGACGGCGAAGGCGTGGCCGCTGGCCGTCGTGGCCCGCAGACCCCGAGCCCGAGCGCCACGGTGCCGTGTTCGGACGGCATCATCCCGCTGCTGTCGGTGCGGCAGGTCATCGGGAAGCTGCCGTCGGCCATGGCCTCGGCCACGCTCAGCAACGACACGGACCCCGACCACCTCTGGGTGGGCGGCGAGGTACTCAGGACGTACACCGACGGCACCGCCTCACAGGTCATGGTCGAGGTGAGAGCCCTCATCGGCCACTGCCCCGTCGTCAACACGTCGGGCATCGGCGGCGACAAGGAGGTCTTCCGCTACACGGTGGCGCCGGGTCCGCGGCTGGGCGACGACAGCGCGCACGTCAGTTGCAGCATGACAACGGCCTCTGATGTGCTGGAGTGCGACACCGTGCTGGTCAGGGTCGGGACGGGTTTGGTGGCCGTCTTCGAGGAGGGCAGCGATCCCGGCGGCAGCCGCTACCTTCCGCAACTCGCCACGGCCGCGCTTCAGAAGTATCAAGCGGCGGGCTCCTGATCCCTTGTACTTCGAGGACCTGACCGCCTACGGCTACCGCGACGGACCCGACGTCGTGTCCCTGCACGACCGCACCGATCGCTCCAGCCCGCCGTTCCTCGCGGTCGAGCCCACCGCGCCGCGAATCAACGTCGGCTGGTTGGGCGGACAGCGCCGCTTCGGCCGCAGGACGCGGTTTCCCACCGGCCACAGCTCCGACGACGTCATCGACGCGCTCATCGACGTCATCGCGGCGCAGGCGGTGAACGTCACGCGTGGCTTCCACCGCTGCGAGTACTGCCCGAGCAAGAGGGCCGGCGCGCAGCTCCAGTTCGTTCACCGCGGCCGGACGGTCCCGCTGGGCAACAGCGAAATCCGCGTCCCCGCCGCCGGCGCGTCGGTCTTTGCCGCTCCCACGCTCATCGGGCACTACGTCCGCGACCACCGCTACTGCCCGCCGCCTGGCCTTCACCGACGCGCTCATGGCCTTCCGGCACGGTACCGCCGATCTCGCGCGCGGCTGGTTCGCGGCCTGAGCACGGTATCCCGGTGATCGTTTGCGACCGGTGAGCGGGAAGTGTGCGGGGCGAACGGTTTGCGTTTGATTCGTGCACTGATTTCTACGCGGGCAGGGAGAGGCCCTTGGCCCAGGCGGTGACCATCTCGTCGAGCATGTCGGCGAGTGCCCCGGTGGTGGCGTGGCCCCGGATCACAAACTGGGTCCGGCCCGAGGGGCTCGATCCGCAGATCGTCATGCGCGGGTAGCGAGGGACGACGGTGCCATCCGGTTCCAGGGCCATCGTCGTCTGCAGGACGCGAAGGGCCGGCCCGCACGGCAGCTCGATCTGGTCGGGTCCTTCGACCACGACGTCGGTTCGTGCCGGATCGAAGATTTCAGCGCGGAGGGTCTGAGCCGCGTTGAGGCCGGCTTGCCTGTTGTCGTAGACGGTGAATTCCAGCCGCACATGGGCGGAGGTGCGCTTCGGATTCGGGAAGAACACCGCGGCGTAGCACGGCTTCAGGTCGGCGGTCGTTGCCATGGCGTCGCGCAGTTCGTAGAGCGTTTCGGCGACCCTGCCCGGCTTGGGGCGGCGGCCGAGCCGCAGATGCTTCAGCGCCAAGGCGGCGCCTGCCCGGCAATCGTCACCGGGCTCGAAGCGGAGCGCGGTGAGGTCGACGCCATAGCCCGGAAAGAGCCTCTCCCAGCTGACGTAGTCGTACTGGATCATGAGTGTCATCAATCACGCACTCCTCACGCGCTCGCCGCCTTCAAGCCCAGTCCAGACCCATGCGACGGCTGGCGGTAGCGGCGGCAACACATCGCACACGCCGCCGCGGGCAACGCAAAGCCGCCGCTCACTAGCCCGGCGGCTCCGGCGCCGCGGATACGAACCGGTAGCCGGTGCCGAACTCGGTGATCAGATGAACGGGTCGCTGCGGGTCTGCCTCGAGCTTGCGCCGTAGCCGGGCCACGTGGAAGCGCAGGTGTCCGCTGTCCCCGGAGTGACCCGGCCCCCACACCTCGGCCAGCAGGCGGTTGATGGTGACGAGTTGGTTCGGGTGGCGCATCAGCAGCTCGAGCACGGCCCATTCGGTGCGGGTGAGCCGGACGCTCTCCCCGTCCCGGGTCACGGTGTGCGCCGCCAAGTCCACGGTGCTCGATCCGATGGTGTACTGCGCGCGGGCAGGTTCGAAGCCCGAATCCGCCTTGAAATCGCGGCGGCGCAGCAGGGCACGCAACCGCGCCAGCAGCTCTTCCATCGAGAACGGTTTGGTCACGTAGTCGTCCGCCCCGGCGTCGAGCACGCGCACCTTCTCCGACTGCTCAGAGCGCCCGGTGAGCACCATGATCGGCACATCGGTCCAGCCGCGCAGGCCCAGGACGACTTCGACGCCGTCCATGTCGGGAAGGCCGAGATCCAGCAGAACGAGGTCGGGCAGGTGCCGCGCCACGGCGGCCAGGGCGTCCACACCGCGCTCGGCGGTCTCCACCTCATACGAGCGGGCTTTGAGGTTGATGCGGAGGGCTCGCAGGATCTGTGGCTCGTCGTCCACGACAAGAATGTTCGTCATTGGCGCCGTTGCCTTCCGGTAGCGGGGCTTCGTCCAACAAGTGAACCCGCTGTCACCCACTGCGATCATGGTTGCTCGCACGATGCAAACGCCCTCCGCGGCGATGCAAACATCTCACCCGCGAGATGTTCCTCACCACTGGTCCAGGCGGAACCGCAGGCGGCACACGACGGCGTCGGTGTTCTTGCGGATCGCCCGGTCCAGAACAGCGCCGCGCTGGTTGTGCAGCAGCCGGTGCCAGACCTTGTGCGGCTGCACCTCCGGGATCAGGACCATGATCCGTTCGTATCCGCCCGGCGAGGCCGGTGCCTCACGTGCCAGCCGGTTGAGGTACTGCACGATCGGCCGGGTCAGCGAGCGCTGGGCGGAGTGCAGGACGACCAGCGGCACCTCCGGCTGCCAGGCCCGCCAGCGCTCGGTCAGGGCCGCTTCCGCCGCCCCGTCGTCCTCGTCGGTGTGCACGACGGTCACCGCCACGACACCGTCGCCCAGCGACAGCGCCGCGCAGACCGCCTCCCGGGTCAGCCGGGAAACCGCCCCGACCGGTACCACCACGAGCGCCTGCTGCTCGATTGCCGGGGCGGGGATCTCACCGAGGCCCAGCACCCTGCCGACGTGGTCGTAGCCGGCGTGGATCCGCTCGAACAACAGCACCAGCATGGGCACCGCCAGGCAGACCAGCCACGCGCCCTCGGTGAACTTGGAGACCAGTTCGATGACCAGGGCCACGGTGGTCAGCACGGCACCGAACCCGTTGAGGGCGGCCCGGCCGACCCAGCCGGCGCCGCGCTCGGCCAGCCAGTGCCGCACCAGGCCGGCCTGGGAGATGGTGAATCCGATGAACACGCCGATGGCGAACACCGGCACGAGCTTCTGGGTGTCGCCTCCGGCTCCGACGAGGAGGATCGCCGAGGCCCCGGCCAGCACCAGCACGCCGTAGCGGTGGACCTGGCGGTCGGCGCGCAGAGCGAACAGGTGCGGGATGTAGTTGTCGTGGGCGAGCAGGCCGCCCAGGACCGGCATGCCGCCGAAGGAGGTGTTGGCCGCCAGCGCCAGGATGACCATGGTGAGGAACTGGACCGCGTAGAACGCCACGTGATGGCCGAGCGCGGCATCGGTGAGCTGGGCCAGCACCGTCTTGCCGGGATCGGGGGCGACATGGAACTTCTTGATGAGCGCGGCGAGTCCGATGAGCATCACGGCCAACAGTGCGCCTAGAGCGACCTCGGTGCGCTGGGCGCGCTTGACCCGCGGCTCGCGGAAGGTCGGCACGGCGTTCGCGATCGCCTCCACGCCGGTCAGCGCCGAGCAGCCGGAGGCGAAGGCCTTCAGGAGCAGCAGGACGCCGACCGACTCGGCCGAACCGCTCAGGGCGGCCGAGCTCGGGGCGGTCACCGGGTGGGCGCGCACCAGCCCCAGGACGATGACCCCGCCGATGGCGAGGATGAACAACACGGTCGGAATCATGAACACCCGGGCCGACTCGGCGACGCCGCGCAGGTTCAGCACCGTGATGAGCGCGAGCACGGCCAGGCACAGCCACACCCGGTCGCCGTACAGCGCCGGATAGGCGGAGGTCAGCGCGGCCACGCCTGCGGAGACCGAGACGGCGACGTTCAGGACGTAGTCGATGAGCAGCGAGGCCGCCGCGACCAGAGCCACCCGCTTGCCCAGGTAGGCCCCGGCGACCGCATACGCGCCGCCGCCGTTCGGGAACGCGGCGATGACCTGGCGGTAGGAGACCGTCAGCACGGCCAGCAGGGCCGCGATGGCGAGCGTGACGGGTAAGGTGAAGCCCAGGCCATGGGCGCCGGCGACGGCGAGCACCACGACGATCGCCTCGGGACCGTAGGCCACCGAGGCCAGGGCGTCCAGGGACAACGCGGCCAGCCCCGCCGGCACGGTCAGGCGATCGCGTTCCTTACGGGCCCGATCGGCCTCGGCGAGGGCGTCCTCGGCCATCTCCTTCAGCCCGCTATGGGAATCAGTACTCACAGCCCGGGTGCCTTCCGTCCACGCCGCCGCGATCCGGCCGCCGATCGTCTGCCTCGCACAGGATTCCAAATCACCAGCGGGCGAACCGTACGCAGATCGTTTGCATCCTGCGAGAATTCAGCCGGTCAGCGGTATTCGGCCAGCCGCGGCCTGGCACCGGCGACCACCAGCACCACGACCAGGGCCATGCCGCCGAAGGGAACCCAGGGCCACGGGCTCATCCCGGACAGGCCCTCGGCGATGCTGGAATCAAAAGCCTTCTGGTTGATGTCGATGACGGATTGCAGCGCGCCGGAATAGGCCACGAAAGCACCGTCGGAGTCGGAGGACGCCGGACTGGTGTCGAACCGGATCGCCTCCGGCAGGTCGGTGGCGATCTTCTGCCGGAGCTTGCGGTCGTCGAGCTCGTAGGTCTGGTAGGTCCGCAGCATCTGCTCGGCCGCCGCACGCTCGCCCGGAAAGGTGATGTTCTTCAGCTCGGTTCCGAAATAGCCGCCGAAGAGCACCGGGTGCTTCATCGGGTCGCCGAAGTAGGCGTCCAGAGACGACTTCACCGCCGTGTCGTAGCTCTGCAGGGTCGCCCCGGATCCGACGTCCATCAGCTGCCGGCTCTTGGCCAGGTACGAGTCCTGGTATTGGGCCGCGCGCGACGGGTCGACGATGATCCGGCTCTCGTCGGCGTTGGCGTCGGTGGACAGTGCCTTGGCCGCGGTGAGCGCGGCGACCGAGTCGAACGCGTCCTTCTTCGCCCCGCGCAGATGTTCGGCGGCGGCACTCATCGAGACCGCGCCCCACACGGTCAGACCGAGCGTGAGCACCGTGGCCGCGGCCAGTGCCGGATTGAGCAGCCGGTGAGTGCGCCTGGTCAGGAACAGCTGCGTCCCGCCGAGCGCCGCCAACGCCAGGACTCCCGCGCCGACGATCCACCACTGGGCGGCCTGCGCCGTGCCGTGGCGGTTCTCGTAGGAGGTTTCCAGCGCCTCGCCGTTGCCGGCCGCCACTGCCTTCGCCGCGGGCAACACCGTCTGCTGCATCAGATCCGTGGCTTTGGCATACAGCGCCGCCTCGTCGGTGGGCACCTGCCCGGCTGCCCGGCCCGCGTGGGCAGAGTCCGAGTACAGCACCTGCGCGGCCAGCGCCTCGTAGGAGCCGAGCGCGTCGAAGGCCTGCCCGACTTCCCGTGCCGCGGCACCGGTGTCCCCGGCATGGATCGCGGCTAGTTGCAGGTCGTGGTCGGCGTCGGCACGGTCCTGCTCGTACAGCTTCGTGAACGACGCCCGGTCGATCCCGGGGCCGAGCTGCTTGTCGCCGACCATGAGGATGTTCGCGAGGTTGGCGTCCATGTCGTTCAGCGAGTAGACGAGATCGTTGGTGGCCACCACCTGCGGCGCCTCGGTGTGCCCGATGGCGTCGAAGCCGGAACGGACCTGCGAGGACGTCACGGCGGCGACGGCCGCGAACACCGCCGACACCAGGACCACCGCCGCGGCGCAGACCTTGATCGCGGTCGGCGTGGACCAGCGGCGCCGGACCCGTGGCGGCCGCCGGGAAACCGATTCCGAGTGTGCCGGCGACGGCGCGAGAGCAGTCATGGATCTGGAGTAAAACGTGTCACGACCTGTGAGAATGCGATACTCGCGCGATGCATGCGCACGATGGTTCGAAGCAAACGGTCCGCACACGAATTCGCGTCGGCAGCTGTCGTACGGTGAGATCGTGACCGTCCTCGGCGTGGTGATCGTGCTCGGCGGACTACTCAGTCTGTACGCCGGATTCGCGCAGCTGCGCGCCAAGCGCCACCTGCTGGCCGACGGCAGCACCGCCTGGGCTTCGATCGTCCCCGCGCCGAAGCACCCCGAGTACGAACCTGCCGCCTACCGGCCGATGCTGCGCTTCGACACCGACGACGGCCGCCGTGTCGAGGTGTACTCCCCCGTGCCCTCCACGAAACGCCGGCCTCTGGTCGAGGGCCACAAGATCCTCGTGCATTACGCATCCGAAGATCCCACCCAGATTGTGGTCCACGGCGAGACGAGCCGCGCCGATCTGCTGTTCATCGGCATCGGCCTGGTCGCGGTCATCACAGCGATCGCCCTCATGGCCGTGCTCTGAGACGCGCTGTGGTCCCGGACGCCCGCCGCGTCCGGGACCACGCTCGCCCTGCGAGGGCAGGCTCAGGCCGCCAAGCCCACCAGCCGCGCGCTGAGCTTCCACAGCCGGTCCACCGAGCTGTGGTCGTTCATCAGGGTGTTCGGCATCGACGCCGCGACGCCCTCGTAGTAACCGCCGTCCTCGATCTGGGCGGTGGCCAGATGCAGCACCGCTGCCGCGCCCTCGGACACCGGGCGCCCGGCCTCGCGGGTGTAGTTGCGGATCATGTCGGTGGCCAGGAGTCCGGGGTGCACGCTGGCGGCCAGCAGATCCGCACCGCCACGCTCCGCGACGGCCTTCGTGAACAGGTTCAGCGCCAGCTTCGAACCGACCGCCCGGACGGCGACCCTGATCGCCCCGCCGCTCGCAGGGCACTTGTCCGCGCCTCCGGTGATCACGGGGTCGAGTCGAACAGAGTGCGGACATAGAGGGCAAGAACCCATACACGGCTCAAGCGGCGGGCACATAAGACGCCTACAAACCGCTGTTCCACACATCGCCACCCATACCCAACCCGGTATGAGCCGTGCGTCGCCCGCCCCTACTCAGGTGACGTCACCGCAGCTAGATCCATAGAATGGGCGCGGTGCGCCGGGAAGTCTGGTCGGCCCGGGAGCGATCGCCGACGACGGCGCGCCCCGGCGAACGCCGATGGGGTGCGCACGATGCACGCGGTAGGAATCGTCCTGTCCTTGGTGGTGTTGGGCACCGCAGTCGCGACCTTCGCTCAACGCCTGCGTGTACCGGCCCCGTCGTTGCTGGTCCTGGCCGGTCTCGGGGTCGCGCTGCTGCCCGGCGTCCCGGCTGTCCGGGTCGCACCGGAGACCATCGCCCTGCTGGTGCTCCCGCCGCTGTTGTTCGCCTCCGCTGAGGAGATGTCGCTGCGCGACCTGCGCGCGGTGTGGCGTCCGGTCACCGTGCTGGCCTTCGGCCTGGTGATGGCCACCGCCGCCGCGGTCGCCGGGCTGGCGTGGCAGCTGACGGCGCTGTCGGCGTCGATGGCGTTCGTCCTGGGCGCCGTTCTGGCCTCCACCGACCCCGTCGCGGTCACCGCGCTCGGCCGCCGCCTCGCGCTGCCCGGCCGCATCCAGGCACTCGTTCAGGCTGAGAGCCTGTTCAACGACGCCACCTCTCTGGTGCTGTTCAAAGTGGCCATCGGTTTCGCCGTCAGCACCGGGACCTTGTCCTGGTTCGGGGCCGGCGGCAAGTTCCTGATGCTGGCCGGCGGCGGCGCGGGGATCGGCGCGGTACTGTCGGCCCTGGTGGTCCTGCTGCGCTCACGCACCGCCGATCCAGTGCTCCAGACCGTCATCGCACTGGTCACCCCCTACGCCGCCTACATGCTCGCCGAAACCGCCGGCACCTCCGGGGTGACCGCGGTGGTCGTGGCCGGCGTGACCAGTGGCGGCACCGGCCACCGCACCAGCGACGCGCGGATCCGGTTGCAGGTGCAGGCCGTGTACGCGGTCATCGTGTTCCTGCTGGAATCGGTGGTGTTCGCGCTCATCGGGCTGGAGCTGCCGACCATGGTGCGCGACCTTCCCGCGCACACCGGCTGGTGGCCGCTGCAAGCCGCCGCGCTCGCGGCGGTCATGATCGGCATCAGGGTGCTGTGGGTATGGCCGACGGTGTCGGTCGCCAGACCCACTCGCCCCTTCCCCACCTGGGCCACCACGCGCGTGGTGACGTGGGCCGGCACCCGCGGGGTCATGCCTCTGGCCGCCGCGCTGACCATCCCGCTGGCGGCCGACGACGGCACGCCGCTGCCGGGCAGAGCCCTGATCCTCGTGCTCACCACCAGCGTCGTCGCCGCGACCCTGACCTTGCAGGGTCTGAGCCTGGCAGGCGTGGTCACCGGCTCCGGCCTGGCAGTGGACCCGGCACTGCGCGCGAGCAAGGAGACCGCCGCCCGCGCCGCCCTGGCCGAGGCCGCCGTGGACTACATCGACGGCCTGACCGAGACCGGGTCCGTCCCGGAGGCCGTGCTGGAGCGGGCCCGTCGCCGCTACACGGCCCGTCTGGGGAACCAGCCCGACGGCGCGTGGCCGGCGGCGAACTACGCGGCCCTGCAACGTGACGTCCTCGCTGTGCAGTCGGCCGAGCTGCGGCGGCTGTACTCCGCAGGGATGGTCAGCGACGCCACCCGGCGCAGGCTCCAACTCGAACTCGACCGCGCAGAAGCCGCCGTCACGTCAGAGGCCTGAAAAGCCGCGGGGCCGGCGCCGTAGTTTGGCGTCGGCCCCGCGGTTCGACAGGTCTCAGCTGGTCGCCGCCACGGGGTGGGCCTTGTCCAGCGCCTGGTTCAGAGTGACCACGTTCACGTACTCCTCGCCCAGGAATCCCAGGGGGCGGCCGTGCGTGTTGTCCTTCACCAGCTTCTGCACCGTCGACATGTCCACGCCGCGAGCCTTGGCAACGGATGCGGCCTGGTCATCGGCGTTCTGCACCGAGATCCCCGGGTCCATGCCCGAGGCCGAGGCCGTCACAGCGTCTTCGGGGACCTTGGCCGGATCCACGTTGTACGCCTTGGCGTACGAGGCGATGCGGCCCTCGATGGTGTTCTTCAGCGTGGCGCTGTCGGGGCCCAAGTTGGATCCGGCGGAGTAGGAGTAGTTGCAGCCGGGGTCGCCGGAATTGGACGAGTTGGTCGCATCCGACGGGCGGGCCTGGAAGTACTGCGGCAGGGCGTTACCGCTCTTGTCGACGTACTGCTGGCACAGCAGGCTGGACGCGACGACCTGCCCCTGGGCGTTCTTGATCAGAGACCCTTCGGCCTTGTCCTTGAACGCCAGTTGTGCGATCGCGGTCATCAGCAAGGGATAGGCGATGCCGAGGATCACCGTGAACACCAGCATGGCCCGGATGGCGGCGGTGTGCCGCCGTATCGCTGCTCCGAATCTCATTGGTCGGCTCCTTCCTACTTCAATCCGGGGATGAACTGGACGATCAGGTCGATCGCCTTGATGCCGACGAACGGCAGCGCCAGACCGCCGGCCCCGTAGATGACCAGGTTGCGGCGCAACAGTGCCGCTGCCGAGGACGGCTTGTAGCGCACGCCGCGCAGCGCCAGCGGGATGAGCCCGATGATGATCAGGGCGTTGAAGATGATGGCGCTGGTGATCGCCGACTTCGGCGAGTGCAGGCCCATGATGTTCAGGACGTGCAGGCCCGGATAGACCACCGAGAACATGGCCGGGATGATCGCGAAGTACTTCGCGACGTCGTTGGCGATGGAGAAGGTGGTCAGCGAGCCGCGGGTGATGAGCAGCTGCTTGCCGATCTCGACGATCTCGATCAGCTTGGTCGGGTTGGAGTCCAGGTCCACCATGTTCCCGGCCTCCTTGGCGGCCGAGGTGCCGGTGTTCATGGCCACCCCGACGTCGGCCTGGGCGAGCGCCGGGGCGTCGTTGGTGCCGTCGCCGGTCATCGCGACCAGCTTGCCGCCCTCCTGCTCCTTCTTGATCAGCGCCATCTTGTCCTCGGGCGTGGCCTCGGCCAGGAAGTCGTCGACCCCGGCCTCCTCGGCGATGGCCTTGGCGGTCAGCGGGTTGTCCCCGGTGATCATGACCGTCTTGATGCCCATCTGCCGCAGCTCGGCGAACCGCTCGCGGATGCCTTCCTTGACGACGTCCTTCAGGTGGATGACACCCAGCGTGCGGGCGACGCCGTCCGGAGTTTTCTCCGCCACCACCAGCGGGGTGCCGCCGGCCGCGGAGATGCCGTCGACCAGGGAGCCGACCTCGTCGGTGGGGTGGCCGCCGTTGTCGCGGACCCACTTCATGACCGCCGAGCCCGCGCCCTTGCGGACCTCGTGCCCGTCGTGCAGGTTCACCCCCGACATGCGGGTCTGGGCGGTGAAGGGCACGAACTCCGCACCGGCCAACTCACCCTCGTGCCGCTCGCGCAGACCGTAGGCGGTCTTGGCGAGCACCACGATCGAGCGGCCCTCCGGCGTCTCGTCGGCGAGGCTGGACAGCTGGGCCGCGTCTGCCAGAGCGTTCTGATCGACACCCTTGACCGGCACGAACTCAGAGGCTTGACGGTTGCCCAGAGTGATAGTGCCGGTCTTGTCCAGCAGCAGGGTGTTGATGTCGCCGGCGGCCTCGACCGCGCGGCCGGACATCGCCAGCACGTTGCGCTGCACCAGCCGGTCCATGCCGGCGATGCCGATCGCGCTCAGCAGCGCGCCGATCGTCGTCGGGATCAGCGCCACCAGCAGCGAGACCATCACGATCAACGACTGCGCGGCCCCGGCCCAGGTGGCCATCGGCTGCAGCGTGACCACCGCGAGCAGGAACACGATCGTCAGGCTCGCGAGCAGCACGTTCAGTGCCATCTCGTTGGGGGTCTTCTGCCGGTTCGCGCCCTCGACCAGGCTGATCATCCGGTCGATGAAAGTCTCCCCCGGCTTGGAGGTGATCTTCACGACGATCCGGTCGGAGAGCACCTTCGTACCGCCGGTGACGGCCGAGCGGTCGCCGCCGGACTCCCGGATGACCGGGGCCGACTCGCCGGTGATCGCCGACTCGTCCACCGAGGCCACCCCCTCGACGACGTCCCCGTCGCCGGGGATGATCTGCCCGGCCTCCACCACCACGAAGTCGCCGAGCTGCAACTCGGTACCCGGCACCTCCGACTCGGCACCGGCGTTGCCCGGCGTCCAGGAGGCGAGCTTGCGGGCCACCGAAGTGGTCTTGGCCTTGCGCAGCGTGGCGGCCTGCGCCTTGCCGCGGCCCTCGGCCACCGCCTCGGCCAGGTTGGCGAAGACGACGGTCAGCCACAGCCACACGGTGATCACCCAGGCGAACACCGAAGGGTGAGCGATGGCCTGCCAGGTGGTCAAGACCGAGCCGGCCTCGACGACGAACATCACCGGGTTCTTGACCATGACCCGGGGGTCGAGCTTCTTCAGCGCGTCCGGAAGCGACTTCCAGAGCATCTTCGGGTCCAGGAACCCGCCGCCTATGCGGTGCGGCTCAGCACTCGCCTTCGGCTGCGTCGCCTGCTCCGGCGCGTCGGAGTGAGTAGAGACAGACATCAGTGCAGTCCTTCAGCGAGCGGCCCGAGGGACAGGGCCGGGAAGTAGGTGAGGCCGACGACCAGCAGCACGGTGCCCAGCAGCATGCCGGCGAACAGCGGGCTGGCGGTCTTCAACGTTCCGGCCGATTCCGGGACCGGCTTCTGCTTGGCCAGCGACCCGGCCAGGGCCAGGACCCAGATCATCGGCAGGAAGCGGCCGAACAACATCGCCAACGCCCCGGCCGTGTTCCACCAGTGGGTGTTGCCGGACAGGCCGGCGAAGGCCGAACCGTTGTTGTTGCCCATCGAGGTGAACGCGTACAAGACCTCTGAGAAGCCGTGTGGCGTCGGGTTCCCGTCGTGCAGGTTGCCGCTGTTGATCGAGGCCGTCTCGCCCTTCAGCGCCATCGCCAGGCCGGTGAAGACCAGCACCACGGCCGGGGTGGTCAGGATGTACAGCGCCGCGTACTTCATCTCCGTCGGGCGGATCTTCTTGCCCAGGTACTCCGGCGTGCGGCCGACCATCAGACCGGCGATGAACACGGTCACGACGGCCAGGATCAGCATCCCGTACAGGCCCGAGCCGGTACCACCGGGCGCGATCTCGCCGAGCATCATGTTGAACATGGCCGCGCCGCCGCCGAAGGGCGTGTACGAGTCGTGCCAGGAGTTGACCGCGCCGGTGGAGGTCAGCGTCGTGCTGGTCATGAACAGCGTCGAGGCCGGGATGCCGAACCTGGCTTCCTTGCCCTCCAGCGCAGCGTGCCCGGTGGCCAGGTTGACCCCGTGGTGGTGGGTCTCGACGAAGGTCGAGAACGCCAGCGAACCCATCCAGATGATCGCCATCACCGCGACGATGGTGTAGCCCTGCTTGTGCGAGCCGACCATCTTGCCGAACGTCCGGGGCAGCGCGAAGCCGATCACCAGCAGCAGGTAGATCTCGACCAGGTTCGTGAAGGCGTTGGGGTTCTCGAACGGATGCGCACTGTTGGCGTTGAAGATGCCGCCGCCGTTGGTGCCGAGTTCCTTGATGGCCTCCTGGCTCGCCGTGGCGCCGGTGTACAGGCTCTGATCGCCGTTGAGCGTGTGCACCACGGTCAGGTGGCCGGACAGGTCCTGCACCACGCCGCCGGCCATCAACACGATCGCAAAGATGATCGAGAACGGCAGCATCAGCCGGACGATGATCCTGGTCAGGTCCACCCAGAAGTTGCCCAGCCGGTCCGTCTTGGACCGCGTGAAACCACGGATCAGGGTCGCGACCACGGCGATACCGACCGAGGCCGACACGAAGTTCTGCACCGCCAGACCGGACATCTGTGCGACGTAGCCCAGCGTGTTCTCACCGGAGTAGTTCTGCCAGTTGGTGTTGGTGACGAACGAGGCGGCCGTGTTGTAGGCCAGGTCCGCCTGCAGCTTGGGCATGCCCAGCGCCAACATCAGGTGGTTCTGGATGCGCAGGAGCAGGTAGAGCAGCAGGACCCCGACCGCGGAGATGGCCAGCACCGAACGCAGGTACACACCCCACGTCTGGTCCGCCTCGGGGTCCACGCCTATCGTCTTGTACAGGACCTTCTCACCGCGCCAATGCTTGCGGCTGGTGAGGATGTGCGCCATGTAGTCGCCCAGCGGCCGGTAGGACACGGCCAGCAGGAGGACCAGGGCGGCGACTTGGAGCAAGCCGGCCCAGGTGTCCGACATCAGAACTTCTCCGGGAGGATCAGGGCCACTACGAGATAGCCGACCAGCAGGACCGACACGATCAGGCCGATGATGTTCTCAGCGCTCAAGGCGCTCGACCCCCTTGACGATGAGGGCCAACAGGCCGAAGAAGGCGATCGTGATCACGACGAAAACCACGTCGGCCATCAGATGCTCCTTGGTAGCAGGGAAAGCTGTCGTGGCCAGTCAAGCCTGGGAAGGTTGCCCCTCAACTTGGCGCAAGCGGGATGCAAACGCTGCTGGTGGGAACGCGCACGCCGCCCAAACGGCTGATGGGAGGGCAGGTCCCCGCGGGCGTGGAAGGATCAGCGGCGTGGTGATGAAACGATGACCGCCAGGGGCAGACTGCGGGTCTACCTGGGCGCGGCGCCCGGCGTCGGCAAGACCTATCACATGCTCGACGAGGGTCAGCGGCGCGCCAAGCGCGGTGCCGACGTCGTGGTCGGGCTCGTGGAGACCCACGACCGGCCGCTCACGGCGGCGATGCTCGACGACCTGGAGATCGTCCCCCGCCAGATCATCGAATACCGCGGTGGATCGTTCACCGAGATGGATGTCGACGCCATCCTGGAGCGTCACCCCAAGGTAGCGATCGTGGACGAGCTCGCCCACACCAACATCCCCGGCTCCCGCAACACCAAGCGCTGGCAGGACGTCGAGGAGCTGCTCGCGGCCGGGATCGACGTGATCACCACGGTCAACGTGCAGCATCTGGAGTCGCTGAACGACGCCGTCCAGAAGATCACCGGCGTGCCGCAGCGCGAGACCGTCCCGGACGAGGTGGTGCGCGCCGCCGATCAGATCGAACTGGTGGACCAGTCCCCGGAGGCGCTGCGGCGCCGGATGGCCCACGGCAACATCTACAAGCCCGAGAAGATCGACGCCGCGCTGAGCAACTACTTCCGGGTCGGGAACCTGTCCGCGCTGCGCGAATTGGCGCTGCTGTGGGTGGCCAACCGCGTCGACGAAGGCCTGCTGACATACAGAGGCCAGCACGGCATCGACAAAGTCTGGGAGACCCGCGAACGAGTCATCGTGGCCCTCACCGGCGGGCCGGAAGGCTCCACCCTCATCCGGCGCGCCGCACGCATCGCCCAGCGTGTCGGGGCCAAGGGCTCGGACCTGCTGGCCGTGCACGTGGCCCGCTCCGACGGCCTGACCGGCGCCTCACCCGCACTGCTGGCCGAACAGCGAGCCCTGGTGGAGTCTCTGGGCGGCAGCTTCCACTCGGTGGTCGGCGACGACATCCCCACCGCACTGCTGCAGTTCGCCCGCGCCGAGAACGCCACGCAGTTGGTCCTCGGTACCTCCCGCCGGGGCCGGCTGACGCGGTTCCTTTCCGGCTACGGCATCGGCGAGACCGTGGTGCAGGAGTCCGGCGACATCGACGTGCACATGGTCACCCACGAGAAGTCAGCGACCGAGAAGAGCCACTGGGCCTGGCTCGGGCAGCTGATCCGCACCCCGGAGTTCGGCCCGCGCTGGCTGCTGCCGGTGGCCGGCGTGCTGCTGCCGTTCCTGCTGACCCTGCTGCTGGCGAACATGCGCACCCGGCTGAACCTGGTCAGCGACGTCCTGGTGATGCTCGTCGGCGTGGTGCTGGTGGCCCGGCTCGGCGGCCTGCTGTCGGCGCTGTTCACCGCGGTCACCGCCTCGCTGCTGCTGAACTACTACTTCATCCCGCCCTTCTACCGGTTCACGATCACCGACAGCAACAACCTCATCGCCCTGGCGGTGTTCGCGGCGGTCGGGCTGGCCATGGCCTCGGTCGTCGACATCGTCGCGCGCCAGACCCGCCGCGCGGCCAACGCCTCGGCCCAGGCCGAGACGCTGAGCGAGCTGGCGGTGTCGGTCCTGCGCGGCGACGAGGCGATCGCCGCCCTGCTGGCCCGGTTCCGGGAAACCTTCGGCATGGACTCGGTCGCACTGCTGGAACGCGTCGATCCCGACGCGCCGGTGCGCCCGGACGAGCAGGACGACCCGGCGGCCTGGCGGCTGGTCGCGGCGACCTCGGCTTCCGGCGCCATGCCGTGCCGGATGCCCGGCGAGGCCGACGTGCTGGCCGCGGCGGGACCGGACGCAATGCTCGTACTGAAGGGACGCACCCTGCCGGCCTCCGACCAGGTGGTGCTCACCGCATTCGCCGCTCAGGCGGCGGTCGCGCTGGAGCGTTCCCGGCTGGCCAGCAAGGCAGCCGAGGCCGGGCCGCTGGCCGAGGCCGACAAGATGCGCACCGCACTGCTGGCCGCCGTGTCGCACGACCTGCGTACTCCGCTGTCGGCGGCGCGGCTCGCCGTGGCCTCCCTGGAGGACACCAGCGTCGACTGGTCGCCCCAGGACCGCACAGAGCTGCTGGCCAGCGCCCGGGAATCCTTGGACAAGCTCAACCGGCTGGTGGAGAACCTGCTGGATATGAGCCGCCTGCAGGCCGGCGCACTGAACTTGCGCCTGGAGCCGGTCCACGCCGAAGACGTCGTGGCCGTCGCCCTGGACAGCCTGCCCACCGAGCGCGGCGAGGTCCATACTGCCGACCTGGACGGCGTGCCGGAGATCGTCGCCGACCCGGCGCTGCTGGAGCGGGCCCTCGCGAACCTCATCGGCAACGCCCTGAACCACGGCAGCACCGAGGAGCCGGTCCTGGTGACCGCCAGCACCCTGGCCCATCGCGTCGAGCTGCGGGTGATCGACCGCGGGCCCGGCATCCCGCCCCAGGACTTCGGACGGATCTTCACTCCGTTCCAACGCTTCGGCGACCGGGACAACACCACCGGCGTCGGTCTGGGTCTGGCCTTGTCGCGGGGGCTGGTGGAGGCGATGGGCGGCACGCTCACGCCGGAGGACACGCCGGGCGGCGGGCTGACGATGGTCATCACGCTGCCCGCGTATGACGGCACTGCGCCGGTCGTGGCCGACGCGGACTCCACTGCGGCTGCCGGCCACGACTGACCCACCGCGCGACCGGGTTCTACGTTCGAATGCACAGAAGATGCAAACGGACACCCCGTCCCTACCAGCGGTTCACCATCACCCGCCACACCGACATCGAGACCACGGTGCTGCTGCTGGCCGTCGGCGCAGCCGTGAGCGAGCTCGCGGCCCGCGGCCGCCGGGCCCGCCGCGTCGTCGTCCGCGACACCTCGTACCTCGAAGCCCTGCGCTCCACCTCCGCCCTGGTCGCCGACGGTCACGACGCCCGCGAAGTCATCGCCCAGGTCCAGGCCCAGTTGGTGGCACTGCTGGGACTGCGCGCCGCTCGCTTCGAACAGGGCCGGCTCCTCGGCCGTCCACCCCGGCTGACCGAAGACGGCACCCTCGCCTGGGGCGAGGTCAGGTGGGACATCGACGAGCACGGATTCCCCAACGAGGACATCGAACTGCTGGCCCGCTCCGGCGACCGCACGCGCGGACGGTTCCTGCTCACCCCGGTGCCCGGCAGCGCACCGTCCCCAGAAGCGCGACAGGTGGCCGTGATGCTCAGCTCGTTGGTCGGCGCTGTCTTGGCCGGCAAAGTGGCGCCGTCGACAATTGGCTGATTCCTCGAGCAAAGCGAAGCGATGATGGCGTCCGGATCGCGCAGGGCGCCCGCCGTCCTTCTCATCTGGTCGACGACGTGGTGGTGACTGCCGCCTGCGACGACGAGTCGGACCGAGCCGCTGTGGGGTCTGCGTGGAGGGCAAGTCGTGGGCATGCGCGGATGGCCCTGCGGGCGTGCGCCCGCAGGTTGGCCGGGATGGCGGTGTCGTGCAGAACGGGGTAGCCCCACTCGTCGAGGGTGATCAGTTCGGGCAGCAGCTCGGCGCACTGGCCGTGGCCGGTGCAGGCGACGCGGTCGATGCGCAGGGTGAGTGCGTCGGTCATCGCCACTCATTCATTCGGGTCGCGCGCGGCACGGACAGGACCGACGGGCGCTCGCAGTGTCCGCGGTGAAGGTGTTGTTCGACATCGTCCGCGAAGGTGGTCAGGGCGCTGGCAGCCAGCCGGGCCGCGCCGTCGGGGTGGCTGCAAGCACCGCGGCCCGGCAGCAAGCCGACGCGACGGCGCAGGCGTGACAGGAGGTCCGCGTCGGCATGGCCGTCGGCCAGTGCGATGAAGTCGGCGGCGACCGCGGGCAGACCGAAAAGACAGGGCCCGCATTGCTGGGCACCGTTGGCGGCCAGGTAGGTGAGCATGCGGGCGGTCTCGGCCAAGCCGCAGGCATCGTGGGGAAGGGCGATGACGACGCCGGCGCCGGGCGTGGCTCCGGCCGATGCAAGACCGCTGCGACTGAAGCCCAGCCCGAGCGCCTGGTCGACGGGGAGCCAGGTGCCTGCGAAACCACCGAGGAGAACAGCCTGGAGCGGTTCTGGCACACCGCCGAGGCCCTGGAGGAGTTGGCCGACGGTCGTGCCCGGCTCGATCTCCAGCACTCCGGGGCTTCGTACGGTGCCGGTCATGGTCACCAGGGTGGTGCCCGGCATGTCGGCGGTTCCGGCCTGGCGGAACCAGTCGGGTCCGTGGCGGGCGATCAGCGCGATGTGGGCGAGAGTCTCGACGTTCTGTACCAGAGTCGGACGTCCGCGTACGCCCTTCTCGGAGGTGCGTGGCGGGGTGCTGAGCGGGCGGGCGGGGCCGCCGTTCAGCCAGTGCACCAGTGCGCTGGACTCGCTGGTGACGTAGCCGTGGGGAGCTGCGTGAAGGATCACTGGGAGAGGGTCGATCGCGGCCATCCGTCGCTCATCGACCGCGGCGGCAAGCTCGCGCGACTGCTCGGTGCTTGTACGTGGTACGCACAGGTGGACCTGGTGAGCACCGACGGCCTGCGCGGCGAGGAGGGCTCCGTCCAGGACGAGGTGGGGGGCGACGCCCAGGAGAAGCCGGTCTTTGCGACTGGCCGGTTCGCTTTCCATTCCGTTGGCGACCACAACAGCCCGGCGCCCCCGTCCGGCCACGGATCGCATTTTGCGGCCGGTCGGGAATCCGGCTCCGCCTCGTCCGGTCAGTCCGGCCTGCTCGACGGCCTCGATCAAGGAAGCGCCGATGCGGGGTGGTGGGCCGTGGCGGTTCAGGTGTTCGGTGAGATCGGCCGGGTGACTTTCGGTGTGCCAGGCTTCGAGCAGCCTCGAAGTACCCGTCGTCGGGGGAAGCAGATGTGTAGGTGCCGGTGCCTGGTTCATCGGATTCCCGTCAGAGCGGCCGTCAGCGACAGTGCGGCGCGGTGCGACCAGCCCGGCTGCAGTGGCCCGGTGGCCAGGAACGCGCCGACGATAAACGGCAGCACGACCACAGCGACGGCAGCGGCCGCCCGGACTGCGGGCCGCGCGGGCCCGGCCCGGTACAGCCGCCACCATACGGCGACGACCGCAGCGGCGAGACAGCCTGCGTACAACCACAGTTGGAGCGGCAACCGGGTGTCGCTTCCGGTTCCGGCGGCGTGGAAGAGCGCGAACGGCCAGGCGGCGTAGGCGAGCCAGTGGACCGCCTTCCAGCGGTTGCGGCCCAGGCGGAATCGCAAGGCGCTGGTGATCAGGACGGCGAGCAGCAAGTCGAAGGCGACGGTGCCGAGGCCCAGCCACAACGGCCGGTAGGACGCGCCGAACGGGACGACGGCTACCGCCCAGTCCAAGCGCACGAACGGGTCCAGGACCGCGGTGGCGATGTGCAAGGCCAGGAACACCAGAGTGAGGACGGCCAGGTTGCGGTGCAGCAGCCCGATCTCGAAGCGGC
>Ga0207671_10001774_pt1 | contig 24237 bp, 19 predicted proteins | sample KBSC24metaG_FD_184352 | JGI IMG/M metagenome (GOLD analysis project Ga0207671, IMG submission 184352) | Corn rhizosphere microbial communities from Kellogg Biological Station, Michigan, USA - KBS C2-4 metaG (SPAdes) (version 2) | ecosystem: Host-associated > Plants > Roots > Rhizosphere > Soil... | reverse complement strand
GGTGTACAGGTTTTTTCTGTTACCGTTGTAATGCTGGTTGTTGCAGGCATTTTTCTCAATTATGTAAATAAAAAAGAAGCACTTGATTATCATTTTAACGGCAGGATTGATAGTGTGGATTATAATTTAAAGGGGCAGGCTTCGATATTTATTAAAGGCATCCAGTACGACCTGTTTTACCAGAAATGGAATTTCAACCATAACCGGATACACAAAGGCGACTCCATAATCAAGGCAAAAAACTCGCTGGTTATTAAGCTGGTACAGGCTAATGGGAATACAATAACCCAGGGCGATGATAATTAATAAGCCGGGCCTTATGTGGTTATAAACCAAAATAATAACTATTTTCGCACCGATAGTTTGTAGTTTAAACCCCGGCTTACACAAACAAAAACGCTCAATACTTATTTTAATACATAAATATAATATATGTCGGTACAGGTTGATGATGCAGAAATTTTAAGTAAGTTCCAGAACGAAAAAACCCGGAACGAGGCTTTTAACCTGCTGCTAAAAAAATACCAGCAAAAAATTTACTGGCATATCCGCCGCATGGTTATTGACCATGATGATGCCGATGATATTGCACAGGACGTATTTGTAAAGGTTTGGAAAAACCTGACCGGTTTCCGCAACGACGCGCAACTGTACACCTGGATGTACCGCATTGCCACCAATGAGTGCATCACCTTCCTGAACAATAAAAAGAAGAAGAATAATGTGTCGTTGGATGATGTGGATTATTCGCTTGCTGATACTTTAGCAGATTCGGGCTATTTTGATGGCGATAAAGCGCAGCGCAAATTACAGGAGGCCTTGCTTACCTTGCCAGATAAGCAACGATTGGTATTTAATATGAAATACTACGAGGATATGAAATATGAGGAAATATCGGATGTGGTGGGTACAAGTGTGGGCGCATTGAAAGCCTCGTTTCACTTAGCGGTGAAAAAAATTGAAGCTTTTTTACTTTCAAAAGATTAATTTTAAAAAACGATTAAACCATTTCATCAAAATTTCATCTAACAAGGGATATGAAAAGCGATATGGAGAGCAAAAAATGGCTGGATGAGTATATGTCACTTAAACAGGTTAATGAAAATAACCCGTTTACAGTGCCCCCTGGCTATTTTGATGAATTGGAGAAGAACATTATATCCGCTGTTAATTTAGAAAAATTAAAAGGCGATAAGGGCTTTACTGTGCCTGAAAATTATTTTGACGAGTTAAGCAATAATATAAAAAGCAGGGTAAATATTGAAGCGTATGTAAATAATGAAGCAGACGGCTTTGCTGTACCCGAAAATTATTTTGATGAGCTAAACAGTAATATACAAAGCAGAATAAATGTTGAGGCTTACGTAAATAGTGAGGCTGATGGCCATGTGATCCCTGAAAATTATTTCGCGGATATGGAGCAACAGATCAGCGCCCGTATAATGGTAGAAGAAGCGTTGAATGAAAAAGAAAGCTTTGCCGTTCCTGAAGATTATTTTGAAAAACTTAACAAGGCGATCCTGAATAAAACTGTTAACCAGGAAATTGTTCAACGCAAAGGCGTGGTGAGAAAGATGTTTACATCTACCACTTTCAAATATGCCGCGGCAGCTTGTTTTGTAGTAGCTATTGGCACAGGTTTATTAATACAAAGGCCATCTGCACCCGTTGTTTCTGCTCACGATAAGTCGTTTTTACATAAGCAGCTTTCAACTATTTCAACCAGCGATATACAAAGTTATTTGCAGGATGATGTTGATGCTAACGAAACACAACATACTGTTATTGATGAAAATGTACCCATTAACGATGCCAGCTTAAGCAGCGCTTTACAGAACGACCTTGATAATAACAATTAATAATGAATAAGCTATTCAAATATATACCCGTTCTGTTGCTTGTTCTTTGTTTGGGTAATGATTCATTCGGGCAGGTGTCGGTTTACCGGATAGTACCGGGCAGGCGCTTTAACCGTATGAATAATCAGAATCCTGAGCGCAGGGTAAGTGCGGTAAAAATAAACTTCATCAGGAACAGGTTAAACCTGCCGCCCTGGCAAGCACAGCGTTTTTTCCCGTTGTACCAGGAATATCAGCAGGAGCTGTTTAACGTTCGAAGGTTAAAAAGACTGAATAATCTTAATTCGGCCGATGGCGCCCAGCAAATAAACAAAGAATTATTTTACGAGAACCAGATAGTACAGATAAAGATCAAGTTCAATAACGCGTTCCTTAAAATTTTGTCGCCCGACCAGGTTAGTGAGCTTTACAAAGCCGAGCGCGAATTTAACGACGAACTGGTAAGGCAATTATCTGAACGCCGCGGTGGGCCGCCGCCTTTGCCGAATCAATAGTAATGAAATGTAGAGACGCGATACTCGCGTCTTTTTTATTTATAATAGGATTAGAGTCGCAAAGTATTGCGTCTCTACCGGGTATTTGCTTTACCTTTGCCCTATGCCTACGCTACGCCAGCTTTTTCTTGCCAACAATGCGCAAACAACCAATTTCCCATTATTGCTTGAATTTGAACGGGCGGAAGGTGTTTATATGCATGATAGCGCCGGGAAGACTTATATGGACCTTATTTCGGGCATTGGTGTAAGTAATCTGGGGCATAGCCACCCAAAGGTAGTAGAGGCGATAAAACAACAGGTTGATAAATACATGCACCTGATGGTTTACGGCGAATATGTGCAAACCCCGCAGGTACGCTTTGCCGAAAAGCTGGTTTCCATCTTCCCAAAAAACCTTCAATCTGTTTATTTTACCAACTCGGGGGCCGAGGCGGTTGAAGGCGCGCTGAAATTAGCTAAACGCTATACCGGGCGCAGGCAGATTATCGCCTGCCATAACTCGTACCACGGCAGTACGCATGGCGCTTTGAGCGTAATGGGTAACGAAGAATTTAAACAAGCTTATCGCCCATTGTTACCGGGTGTTAACTTTATTCGGTTTAATAATATTGATGACCTTTCCTTAATAACCCAAGAAACAGCCTGTGTTATCATAGAAACCGTGCAGGGGGAAGCAGGCATCCGTGTACCCGATACTGACTATATGCAGGCACTAAGAACGCGTTGTACTCAAACGGGTACGTTGCTTATACTGGATGAGATACAAGCTGCGTTCGGCCGTACCGGCAGGCTATTCGGTTTTGAGCACTACGGCATAGCGCCCGATTTATTGCTGCTGGCAAAAGCCCTTGGCGGTGGTATGCCTGTCGGGGCGTTCGCGGCATCGCATCAAATAATGGATTCGCTTAAAGAAAATCCTATTTTGGGGCATATCACCACCTTTGGCGGCCACCCGGTATGTTGCGCGGCAGGCTTAGCGGCACTGGAGGTTTTGTTAGATGAGGACCTATGCAGCGCAGTCGCGGAAAAAGAGGAATTGTTCAGATCATTATTGGTTCACCCCTCCATCAAACAAATTCGTGGCAAGGGCCTTATGCTTGCCATTGAATTAGATAGTTTCGAACTGAATAAAAAAATTATCGACCGCTGTATTGAGAACGGTGTAATTGTCGACTGGTTTTTGCATTGCAGTAATTCCATGCGCATAGCGCCTCCACTGATTATCACCCATGATGAAATAAAGAAAGCCTGCGAGGTAATACTTGAGGCGATACAACATTACAGCTAATAGCCATATACCGTCATTATTGTGCAACTATTTTATTACGCACAAACATTCCATCATTTTCAAACCTTATAATTTGTGTTAACTGGTATGGTTTATGCAGCTATACCCGTAGCGTGCACAAAAACGCTAAAAACGTGTAAAAAAGGGCTTAGACCCTATAAAAACACACTTCTTCCGTCTGTTTTAACAGACAATAGGTGCCGATGCGGGGAGTTTAACAAATAATAACAAAAACATCTTTTTAATACCTTATGAAATTAGCATATATATCAACCTATCCACCCCGTGAATGCGGGATCGCTACCTTTAACCAAAATTTAATGCGCGCCATTAATGCCAACTTCCCGAAACGGAACGCTTTATCGGAGGGGGGATTTGTGGTAGCATTAAATGACTCTGAAGACATTCATGAATATGAATATCCTGAAGAGGTGAAATACATCATCCGCCAAAACCACCAGAAAGATTATATACGCGCCGCCAATTATATCAATACCAGTAATGTAGATGCCTGCATTATGGAACACGAATTTGGTATTTACGGCGGTGAGAGCGGCATATATATCCTCCCGCTGATAAACAGGCTTGAAAAACCGCTGATCTCTATTTTGCATACGGTGCTGAAAGACCCCAGCTATGTTCAGCGTATCATTATTCGCGAAATAGCGGAGCAATCATCAAAAATTATTGTGATGAGCAAACGGGCAGTTGAGTTTCTAACCACTATTTATGATATACCGGCAGATAAGATACAAATAATTGAACATGGTGTGCCTGATGTGGAAGCGCCGGAAGACAACCCGGTTAAAAATTTATCGCAATTTAAGGATCGCCGGGTATTATTAACTTTTGGGTTGATAAGCCGCAATAAGGGACTTGAAACTGTAGTGAAAGCATTACCTAAAATAGTTGACAAACACCCCGATGTGATGTACGTGGTACTAGGCAATACGCATCCTGGTGTTATAAAAAACTCGGGCGAGGAATACCGCGACCATTTAAAAACGCTTGCATCGCAGTTGGGGGTATCGAAGAACCTTTCGTTTATTAATAAGTTTGTTACTGAAGAAGAACTGGTAAATTATCTAACCGCCTGCGAAATATATGTAACGCCATACCTTAACGAGGCGCAAATAACCAGCGGCACATTATCTTATGCAGTAGGTGCGGGCGCCGCGGTGGTATCGACCCCGTACTGGCATGCTACCGAATTGCTGGCCCATAACCGTGGCCGCTTATTTGATTTTAAAGATATTGATGCGTTAGCCGATATTATTAATGAATTACTTGACCACGATAGGGTTTTAAACGAACTAAAACATAATGCTTATGAATATGGCTTGCATTTACGCTGGCCGGTAATAGGCGGCGAATTTATTAAGTTGGCTGAGGAAGCTTGCAGTACACATGATTTTAGCGATAAGATTCTGCGCAACAGTATTGTCGACCCGGAAATATTACCAAAATTCAGCCTTGCGCATGTTATACGCCTTACCGATGATACTGGTATTGTACAACACGCCAAGTATGGCATACCCAACTTAAAAGAAGGTTATTGCCTTGATGATAACGCCCGCGCGCTGATAATGGCACTAATGGCTTACCAGCGCAACAAAAGCAAAGAAGCATTTGAATTACTGCCGGTTTACCTGAGCTACATCCATTACATGCAAACTGAAGATGGTAATTTCCGTAACTTTTTGAGCTTTAACAGGCAATACCTGGATGAAGTGGGATCAGAGGATTCATTCGGACGTACCATTTGGGCGCTGGGCCATTTGATCAGCTGCGCGGCCAGTAATTCATACCGCGAATTCGCTTTGGAGTTATTCAATAAATCATACCCGCATTTCAGTAAATTGAAACATTTGAGGGGGATGGCCAATACTATTATAGGTATTAGTTTGTACTTGCAGGTTGTGCCTACTGATGACGGCATGGTTAAACAATTAACAGACCTTACCCAGCCCCTGATTGATGCTTATGAAAAAACACAATCGGCCGATTGGCAATGGTTTGAGGAAAAGATGACCTATGATAACGCCATTCTACCGTTAGCGTTGTTGTATTCCGCAGAAATAACGGGGAATGAAAAGGCTAAGCAAATAGCCATGAGTACAATGGCATTTTTAGATAAGTTGACCTTATCAAACGGCTATTTGAGCCCGGTGGGTAATGATGGCTGGTATTATCGCGGTGGTACCTTCCCTACCTTCGACCAACAGGCTATTGAAACCATGGCCATGGTGCTGATGCACTTCCAGGCATACCAGATATTCCGCAAGCCGGAGTATATTGAAAAAATGTTTTTAAGTTACAAGTGGTTTTTGGGCGAAAATACATTGCGCGCGCCATTGTACGACCATGAAACCAAAGGCTGTTGCGACGGATTGCTGCCAACAGGCATAAACCGCAACCAGGGCGCCGAGAGTACGTTAGCATATCTTATTTCGCACCTTACTGTTTTACAAGCCTTTGAACTGGAATATGAATACAATAAATCCGGCCAAAAGCTGGAGATTTGTTAAATGAAGATAGCCATATTATCGCCCGTTGCCTGGCGCACACCGCCCAGGCACTACGGGCCATGGGAACAAATAGCATCGAACGTTGCCGAAGGGCTGGTTAAAAAAGGACTTGATGTAACGCTGTTCGCAACAGGGGATTCCATTACCGCCGGCAAACTTGATGCGATATGCGAACAAGGCTACGAAGAAGACCGTACGCAGGACGCCAAGGTTTTGGAGTGCCTGCACATCAGCAATTTAATGGAAAAGGCTGAGAATTTCGACATTATCCATAATAATTTTGATTTCTTGCCCCTCACCTATTCACGGCTGATAAAAACGCCGGTGATCACTACTATACATGGATTTTCATCGCAAAAGATCATCCCGGTATATAAAAAATATAACGCCACCAATCACTATGTCTCCATCAGCAACGCCGACCGCAGCCCGGAACTGGATTACATGGCCACAGTTTATAATGGGTTGAATATCCAGAATTTTGACTTTGTTGATCAGCCGGATGATTACCTTTTATATTTTGGCCGCGTACACCACGATAAAGGTTGCGCCGAAGCTATTGAGATAGCTAAAAAAAGTAAGCGAAGATTGTTAATAGCAGGCATTATACAGGATGAAGGCTATTTTAAGGAAAAAGTAGAACCTGAACTAAATAACCAAATACAATATATAGGCCATGCCGGGCCTGAGAAACGAACTGAACTTTTAAGTAAGGCTTATGCACTGCTACACCCCATAAATTTTAATGAACCCTTTGGCATGAGCGTTGCTGAAGCTATGCTTTGCGGCACACCGGTTATTGCCTTTAATAAAGGCGCTATGCCGGAATTGATACAGCATGGGCAAACGGGATTTTTGGTGAATAATGTTGCGGGCGCTGTTGACGCCTTATTACAAATTGACAGCATACAACGGGCTGACTGTAGGGATTGGGCTGCTTCAAAGTTTTCAAGTGATAAGATGGTGAATGATTATTACCGGCTTTATCAGCAAATATTAGTTTGATACCGCTGCCTTTTCTTCAACCTTTTCATTCTTATTGGATATAGCTTTATCCTCTATCAGTTTATTGATCAATTCGCCAAGGTCGACTTCGGCAAAACCTGTTGATGAATCGGAAATTCCATAAGGTATAATGAGTTTGCCATTATGAACAATGGCCCCGCATGAGTATAGAACATTTGGCACGTAGCCTTCGCGTTCATCGCTGTTGGGCAGCAGCATAGGTTCAATTAAGCGGCCTATTTCAACTTCGGGGTCATCAAGTTTTAACAAGCTGGCGCCAAGTACATACCTGCGCATAGGGCCTACGCCATGGGTTATCATTAGCCAACCCGATTCTGTTTCAATAGGTGAACCGCAATTGCCTATCTGTATAAATTCCCATGTAAACTTTGGTTTTTGCAGCAGTACGGGCTTTTCCCAAATATTTATTTTGTCGGAGTACATAATGTAGTTATTGCAGCCATCAATGCGCGATATCATTACATACTTGCCGTTAATTTTACGGGGGAACAACGCCAGGTTTTTATTCTGCGCTCCATCACCGTACAGGGGCATTATTTTAAAATTATAAAAATCGTTTGTTTGCAATAGCTTTGGCATTATCAGCGCGCCATCGTAGGCAGTGTAAGTGGCATAATATACGCATGTCCCATCTTCATGTTTAAACTCCACAAAACGGGCATCCTCAATACCTTTACGTTCATATTCAGATATAGGAAATATCACCCTGTCGGATATATCTGTATCCAATGAAAAAACTATTTCGTAATAGGAATCCGCCAGCCATAGTACTTTGTCGTATTCCAGCTTTTTCAGGTCGTCTTCCTGCAATTTCTGCGAATCAAGTATAATGCTGCGCAGGTTTGAGTATTCAAAATGATGGTCGAGTTTGCCTTCCACCTCTTTCAATACATCAATATTTATTTGTGTGGCTACGGCTTTATCAAAAAACAGCTTTTTGTTATAAACCGCATTGCGCACAATTTCAGCTTCATCAATATAACTGCCAGCGGGCATTACGGTTATGTCGTTATTTTTATCTATCAGCGCCCTACGGAAGGTTATGGATGATATGTGCCCCTCGCCTACTGCCCTAAAACTGATAATAACACGTTTTTCGCCATCTTTTAATTCGCCCTGGTCGGGGTCATCAACAATTGAAGGATTAAAAAATGCAGCCGATTCGATAGAATATTCATGTGTGAAGTATGAGCCTATTAATAGCTTACGATAAACGGTAAGCGTATCATAATCTATATTAAGCTCGGCAATAAGCGGTTTTAATTTGCTGCAATGGCGGTTCAAAACCCGTGTTATATTACGGTGGCGTTTTGAATATTCCTGCAATAAGGGCGATATGATACCAAATGCTTCGTCTTCACTTATATCCATCACCCGCTGGATAACTTCTTTTGCACGATCATTACCATTAAAAAAAAACCTGGCTATAACACGTTTCGGATCCGGATATACTCTTATGGGTTTGCGCTCGACAGATAATCTCATATATATAAAAGGCAACTTTAATCATTAACACTAATATGCCAAAATTGATTTGGGTAATTTTACAAAGCTTTATTTAAATTACCCTAATATTATGCGTATTATTTATAATACCTGTATACTTAATTCGTTAGCTTTAAGTTTTACTTTGCTCCTCATATGAATATATTAATTGTTGAAGACGAAAAAAGCCTGGTGCTTGAAGTGTATGAATTTTTAACCAAAGAAGGGTTTACGGTTGAAAACGCACATACTAAAAGATCGGCGGAAGAAAAGATACAGGTTAACAACTACGATTTTATTTTACTTGACCTTGGCCTGCCCGATGGTGATGGCTTTGACCTTCTAAAGCAATTAAAGAAATTAAAGGACCGCGAGGATGCAGTGATCATATTAACGGCCCGTGGCACTGTTGATGACCGTATTTTGGGGCTTGAACAAGGTGCCGATGATTACCTTCCAAAACCATTTTCATTAAATGAACTGCTGGCACGCATACATGCTATAACCCGCCGTAAACATAAGCTGGAAAGCAATGAATTTGAAATAGGCGGGTTTAGAATAAATATACAAAACCGTACCATTTATTATAACGATGAACGCATTAACCTTACTAAAAAGGAGTTTGAGATATTCAACTACCTGGTGCTGAATAAAAAGCGGGTTATATCGCGAACTAACCTTACGGAGCATGTTTGGGGCGATATTCTGGAAATAAATTCCGACTCGAATTTTGTTGATGTACATGTAAAAAACCTGCGTAAAAAGCTGGCCCTTTTTGCACCGATAGACTGGTTTGAAACCGTTAGGAGTATTGGCTACAGGATTAATATATAGTTTATTGGGTTCACTGGTTCATTTATTCACTGGTATTTGATGGTGAATAAAAATGGATTAATGAATTTCTACTAATGAACCATTGAACAAATGAACTAATGAACAACAAAAATGAAACTACAATTTAAGCTTGCTTTATATAATGCCTTAACCAAACTGGCTATTATATTATTTACAGGTATGCTTATTTTATTTTCGCTTGAAAGAATAACCCTTCACCATATAGCATTGAGGCTGCGGGAAAAAAAATCCGAGTTATTAAACCATCTTTCATCAAAAGAAATATCACAAATCCTAAGCAGCGAAAAAAGCTTTATTGATTACAATATATTACAGGAAGAGTACATTGATATTGAGCCGCTAAAAAATCTTTACAACAGCGAAACTGAAATAGCTTTCAGTACAGAGCCACGCACTATTGATAAAAAAACAGACACCTACCGCATATTAAAATCGGGTTTTAATTATAACGGCCGGGGATATTTATTGGAAATTGGTGAAACTATTGACGCGGTTGATGAGCTTAAAAGTACTATTAAAGGATTTACACTGTTAATGCTGCTGATAGCCTTATCGCTTACACTGCTTATCGACCTTATATTTACACGTTACCTGTTGCGACCTTTTTACCAGATAATTGACCGCAAACTGGTAAAGGTGAACGACCCCATGAACTTTGATTATGAAAAAGTGACTACAACGACGCAGGATTTTAAAATGCTCGACGATAGTATCAGTTCGCTGATGATAAAGATCACCAATTTATTTACGCTGGAGAAACAATTTATAGCCAATGTATCGCATGAATTGCTTACGCCAATATCTATTATCAGCTCAAGGCTTGAGAATATTTTACAACAGGAGGGCCTGAGCGAAGAAAACGAGAACAAAATATTCGCATCGCTAAAAACACTCGACCGGTTAAAATCCATCATCAAAAGTCTTTTATTAATATCGCAAATCGAGAATAACCAGTTTCATAAGAATGCACAGGTAAACATTACCGATATGGTAAAAGACATAAATGAAGAGTTTGAAGACCGGCTTGAGGACAAAAAAGTAAAGATAATTAACCGTGTAAAAAATTCGTTCTCCATACCGGCCAACCAGTCACTAATGTATACCCTGCTTTACAATGTGATAAATAACGCTATAAAATACAACCATGAGCAAGGCACCATAACCATAACCGATGATTTAAAGGAAGATGCCTATACCCTTGAAATTACCGACACAGGTATAGGAATGGACGAAAGAGAGATTGAAAAAGCATTTAACCGGTTTGAGAAATTAGATACCGGCGAGAAGGAAAGTTATGGATTAGGGCTTGCTATTGCAAAAAGCATTACTACTTTTCATAATATAGATGTACAGATCATTTCAAAAAAAAATATTGGCACCACATTTAGATTAATTTTCGGCGTGCAGGCATAACTTCACGAAATCTTCACAAATCTTCATTTTATTTGTATTGTAATGTATGTTTGAGATACCCCTATTATAGGCTGTTTGTTACCGCAAACAGCCTCTTTTATTTTATACCATCTTATTTCGCTTAATTAAATAAGCTTTTAAAATATCATTATAACCTTCATCAATGCCCGCGTCAACTATATCAATTTGGTACTGGGCGCATTTTAACGCTATTTGTTTACGAAAATGGGCTAATGATGCCTGGTAGGCTTCGCGTATTTTAGCGGGGTGCACTTTTACTTCTTCCCCGCTTTCCATATCGATAAAATGATGCGGGCGGTTATCGAAATTAAGGCCGAGTTCCTTTTGTTTATCGTGTACATTAAAAATTACCACCTCGTGCTTATTGTATTTTAAATGCTGGATGGCAGCAAATAATGCTTGTAGCTTTTCTTCATCCATGTTATTCTCCAGCATATCGCTAAAAATAATGATCATGGAACGTTGGTGAACCTCCTGCGCTATGTGGTGAAGCACGCCGGTGATATTGGTTGGCGTAGTTGTTTTGGGGTTGTTATAAGCTTTTTCAAGTTCCGCGTATAAATAAAACAAGTGCGCAGTGGTTGATTTTGCCGCGCTAATCCAGTCGATCTTATCCGAGAACAGGCACAGCCCAAATGCGTCGCGCTGTTTTTTGAACAGGTACATAAGCGATGCCGCTGCATAAATTGAAAATTGCAGTTTGCTTACGCCCTTTTCGGGGAAATTCATGCTTGATGAGGTGTCCAGCAGAAGGAAGCAGCGAAGATTGGTTTCCTCCTCAAACTGTTTTACAAATAGCTTATCGGTGCGCGCCAGTAATTTCCAGTCGATATTTTTAACGGATTCGCCATTATTATATAATCGGTGTTCGGCAAACTCTACCGAAAAGCCATGAAACGGGCTTTGGTGAAGACCGGTAATAAAACCTTCAACCACCTGTCGGGCAAGCAGTTCAAGATTGGCAAGGTGGCGTATTTCCTGGTCTTCGTTTAAGCGGGGCATAGTGCTAATATAGGAACATTCTTCTTAACTCATCCCCTTTGGGGAGGCTGGGAGGGGTCACAAAAAAAGCGTCACATTTCTGTAACGCTTTTTATATGAATTTATGCAGCAGTTAAATTATAACTGCGCGGTTAATTTACCTGCAAGTATTGATTTTGGCACAGCGCCGATTTGTTTGTCAACAATTTCGCCGTTTTTAAAATACAATAAGGCGGGGATATTACGTATGCCAAACTTCATTGATATGCCGGGGTTGTTATCAACATTTACTTTGCCAACAACAGCTTTGCCTTCATATTCTTTTGCAATTTCTTCAACCACGGGGCCAACCATACGACAGGGGCCACACCATTCGGCCCAAAAATCTATTAGTACCGGTTTATCTGATTTAAGTACAAGCTCTTCAAAGTTTGCATCTGTTATTTCTAATGCCATGATATTTTGTTTTTAAATTTCGTTATACAAATATATACTATTCAAATTGCTTGCCACAATACACTACCTGACAATCTGACAATTAAATTACGGCCTAAGCGTGCGACTAATTTTATGTGAATTTCTGGTGACATTTTTTGTAGAGACGCAATACTTTGCATCTCAGAAGGTCGAGAATTTTCATGTGTAAAGAAGCGAAATATCGCATCTCTCCCAATATGATATAAACTTAGTTTCTTTCCGGTCATTCAATCCTTGTTCAGATAATCAACACTTGTTAAAAACCCTGCTTCAAACCTATACTTTTCCTTAAAAATTGCTTTAATTTGCTAAATTATATATCTACACCAATGCAAGATCTTAAAAAACTTATTGAAGATGCCTGGGACGACAGGAAACTATTAAACTATACCGAATATATTAACGCAATTGATACTGTTATTGACAGGCTCGACAAGGGCACCCTACGCGTGGCTGAACTTATTGATGGCCGCTGGCACACTAACGAATGGCTAAAAAAAGCGGTGATATTGTATTTCCCTATCCGCAATATGGAAGAAATTTCAGTCGGCCCCTTTGTGTTTCATGATAAAATGAAGCTGAAAACCGATTATAAAAAAGCCGGTGTTCGTGTAGTGCCCCACGGTCTTGCCCGTTATGGCGCGCATTTGGAGCCAGGTGTGGTGATGATGCCATCATACGTAAATATTGGCGCCTATGTAGGCGAAGGTACTATGGTTGATACCTGGGCCACTGTAGGCTCATGTGCGCAGGTAGGCAAGCATTGCCATTTAAGCGGCGGTGTAGGTATTGGCGGTGTATTGGAACCAATACAGGCAGCGCCGGTTATTATTGAAGATAATTGCTTTTTAGGTTCGAGGGCCATAGTAGTTGAAGGCGTACATTTGGAACAGGAAGTTGTTTTAGGCGCAAATGTAGTGTTAACCGCATCCACTAAAATTATTGATATTACCGGCGAAAAACCTGTGGAATACAAAGGCCGGGTACCGGCGCGTTCGGTAGTTATACCGGGTACTTACCCTAAAAAATTCCCCGCAGGCGAATACCAGGTGCCCTGTGCCCTCATCATTGGCAAACGCAAGGAATCGACCGATAAAAAAACATCGTTGAATAACGCGCTGCGCGAGAACAATGTAGCGGTGTAATTGGTGAGTGGTTGATTAAGTTGATTGAGTGAATAGTTTTAAAAACAAATCTACGCTTATCCACTTCTAATTTTAATAACTTAATCAACCACTTAACCCAATCAACCACTCACCAACGAGAATGAAAATAGGATACGATGCCAAACGTGCTTTTTTGAACAACACCGGGCTGGGTAATTACAGTCGGTGGTTGATAAAAAGCATGTCGCAAAATTATCCTGCGCACGAATATTTCCTGTACACCACCAAAGTAAAAAAAAATAGCTGGACGGAGTTTTTAAAGCCACTGAGCAACATCCATACGGTTACTCCTGTGGGTAAGCTAATTAAATCGTGGTGGCGCAGTAAGGGCGTGGTTGAGGATTTAAAACGGGATGGCATCGACCTGTATCATGGGCTTAGTCACGAAATACCTATTGGGATAAAAGAAGCGGGGATAAAATCAGTGCTTACGGTGCATGACCTGATATTTATGCATTTTCCAGACCAATATGGCTGGCTAAGCCGGAATATCTATTTTCTTAAGCTCAAGAAATCATCTGCAATGGCTGATAAGATCATCGCTGTAAGCCAAAAAACCAAGGATGATTTGGTGGAGCTGCTACATATATCGCCTGACAAAATTGAGGTTGCTTACCAGGGGTGTGATCCTTCTTTCAGCGTAGTACAAAGCGACGAACAGAAAAAGCAAGTTATAAAAAAATATGATCTGCCTGAAAAGTTCATCTTAAACGTTGGCACTATTGAGGAACGAAAAAACCTGCTGCTGATAGCCAAAGCCTTGCCTCATATAAAGAATGATATACCTTTAGTGGTAGTGGGCAAGCAAAAAAAGTATTTTAAAGAGGTTAATGAGTTTTTGAAAGATAATAGCTTAAAAAAAAGGGTTATCTTTTTAGATAAAGTAGATTTTGTCGATCTGCCTGCCATATACCAAATGGCCAGCCTGTTTATATATCCATCAAGATATGAAGGCTTTGGCATCCCGGTTTTGGAAGCCATTATAAGCGGCACACCAGTAATAGCGGCAAAAGGTTCATGTTTGGAAGAAGCAGGGGGCCCCGATAGTATTTATGTCGGCCCGGATGATGAACAGGAACTATCCATACAGGTAGATAAAATACTGGCCGATGATGCCTTACAAACTAAAATGATAGAAAAGGGCTATGCCTATGCCCAAAAATTCGCGGATGACAAACTGGCTGCCCAGTTAGAAAAAATTTATAAAAATGCTTAAAGACGAAGTTGCGAAAGCTTACAAAATAATACAGGATGGCGGTATCATCCTGTACCCTACCGATACCATTTGGGGTATTGGCTGCGATGCCACCAATACCGAAGCTGTACAAAAAATATATCGCCTTAAACAGCGCGACGAAGCCAAAAGCATGATCATTTTGCTGGATACGGATAATAAACTGCCAAGTTATATAAGTGATGTGCCAGACTTGGCTTACGACCTGATTGAGTTTGCCGAAAACCCGCTGACACTGGTAATGCCCGGCGCTAAAAACTTATCGCCCGCTTTAATTAACAGCGATGGCAGCATAGGTGTTCGCGTGGTAAAAAATGACTTCTGCCAGCAGCTGATACAGCGTATGCGCAAGCCATTGGTATCTACCTCGGCAAATATTAGTGGCAATCCATCGCCGCAATATTTTTCACAGATCGAACAGGCAATTATTGATGGTGTGGATTATGTGGTCGACCTTGACCAGGACAGCATGGAGATAAAAACACCATCTACCATCATGCGTTTGGCCCCGAATGGAAGCTTTGAGTTTTTGAGGAGGTAAGTCATTTATTCAGTAGTGGGCTGTCATGCTGAGGCACTCGAAGCGTGAGGGCTAAGGCCTTTACGCTCACACTTCGAGAGCCTCAGTGTGACACCACGCACACTTTTCATATCATTTTCCTTAATTTTGTCCTATTCATGAAACAGCACCTTAATAATCCCGTATTTAAAATTATATCGCAAACCGCAGGCGAAAGCAACTTACAGGCTTATGCCATTGGCGGCTTTGTGCGCGATATTTTTTTGAAACGGCCATCAAAGGATATTGATATTGTGGTGCTGGGTAACGGTATTGACTTTGCCGAAGCTGTTGCCAAAAAGCTAAAAGTAAAGCTTGCTGTTTTCAAAAACTTCGGTACCGCCCAGTTAAAATATAATGACCTGGAGATAGAGTTTGTCGGCGCCCGTAAGGAATCATACCGATTGGATTCGCGTAAGCCTATTGTAGAAAATGGCACACTCGAAGACGACCAGAAACGCCGCGATTTTACCATCAATGCGTTGGCTATTGCCCTGCACCCCGATAATTATGGTGAGTTACTTGATCCCTTTGGCGGCATGGCCGATATGGAAGAAAAACTTATCCGCACGCCGCTTAACCCGGTAGAAACTTTTTCGGATGACCCGCTGCGTATGATGCGGGCCATACGCTTTGCTACGCAACTGAATTTTAGGATTGACGACATTGCGATAGCTGCCATAAAGGATAATGTCGACAGGATAAGCATTGTATCGCAGGAACGGATAACTGATGAGTTGAATAAGATCATTTTATCACCCAAACCATCCATCGGCTTTAATTATTTGTTCGATTCGGGTTTGCTGCATAAAATATTCCCGCAAATGGTGGCGCTGTATGGGGTTGAGTTTATTAACGGTAAAGGGCATAAGGATAATTTTTACCATACGCTGCAAGTGCTTGATAACATTTGCGAAACAACGGACGACCTTTGGCTGCGCTGGGCCGCTATTCTGCACGATATTGCCAAACCCGCCACAAAGCGTTTTGAAGCAGGCCACGGCTGGACGTTCCACGGCCACGAGGATAAGGGGGCACGCATGGTTCCTAAAATATTCGCTCAATTAAAACTACCGCTGAATGAAAAGATGAAGCAGGTACAAAAACTGGTGCTGCTGCATTTAAGGCCGATAGTTTTATCGCAATCCATAGTAACGGATTCGGCAGTACGGCGTTTACTTTTTGAGGCAGGCGATGACATTGAGGGTCTGATGTTGTTGTGTAAAGCAGACATCACCACAAAAAATGAATATAAAATAAAAAAGTACCGCCAGAATTTTGATCTCGTTCAACAAAAATTAAAAGATGTTGAGGAGCGCGATAATATCCGCAATTGGCAGCCGCCCGTTACAGGCACCGATATTATGCAGCTTTTTGGCTTAAAAGAAGGCCGCGAGGTGGGAATTATCAAAAACCAGATACGCGAAGCCATACTTGAGGGCGAAATTCCGAACTCAAGAAATGAGGCAATTGAGTACACAATTTTAAAAGGCGCAGAAATTGGCTTAAAAGTTGTGGCAAGCGTAGAATGAATTTTGGTGTAGCCGTTTTTCTTAAATTCGAAATCGAACATCCAAAATCCGAAATAAAAAAATATTTTTGCTTAAAATCACTTACATAACTAATGGCACTATACAGGTTCAGGGTTACTTTTGAAGATTACGATGATGTTACAAGAGAGATAGATGTTAAATCGAATCAAACTTTTGAAGATCTTCATCGTGCTATCCATCAGTCAACTGGCTATAATCCCGAATATTCGTCTTCTTTCTACATCAGCAACGATCAATGGATGAAAGGGGAAGAAATTACCTATTTGCCCAACCAAAGGCGCATCGACCGCGGCGTATCGCTGATGGAAAAGGTAAAACTGAGCAGCTTTATTGACGACCCGCACCAAAAATTTTACTATACCTTTAACTTCGACCGCCCCTTTGATTTTCACGTGGAGCTGATGAAGATCATATTAGACGATGCACCCGGCGTTACTTACCCTGCGGTAATAAAGTCAGTTGGCGAGGCGCCCAAACAATTTGGCAATGTGTTTAACCCCACAGCACTGCCTGCAGAAAGCGAGGATTTTGATTTTATAGACGAGGAAATGGGCCTTAATCCCGAAGATGCCGACGACCTTACTGAAGTTGCCGACGAGGAAGAAACCGAAGGTGATGATATACACGGGCATGATGACGAAGAGGGGGAAGATGAGTTTGGCAGCGAGTTTTCGGATAATGAAGGCTTTGAAGATGAAGGAAAAGCACACGACGATTATTAATACTGGTTCATAGTTAATGGATCATAGTTCATAGCAAATTGAAATATGGCCTGCTGTTAGCGCTTAAAAAAGTGCATTAACCATGAACCATCAATCATCAACTATGAACCAAAAGAAAACCCTGATCGTTATTGCCGGCCCTACTGCCGTGGGAAAAACCGCCGTGGCTATCCAGCTGGCGCAATGGTATAACACGGTTGTGCTCTCGGCCGACTCTCGCCAGTTTTACCGGGAAATGAATATCGGCACCGCCAAACCCAGTGATGCCGAGTTGGCAGCCGTTAAACATTATTTTATTGATTCGCATTCCATAGTTGAAAATTTTAGCGTAGGCGATTATGAAAAGCAGGCTTTAGCCTTGCTTGATGAATTGTTCAGGATACACGATGTGGTTATACTCGCCGGTGGCTCGGGATTATATGTGAAGGCGGTTTGCGAAGGTTTTGATGACCTGCCGGTGGCCGACCCCGGCATACGCCACCGTTTGAATCAGGACTTTACCGAACTGGGTATAAAACATTTACAGGAGCGCCTGATGGAGGTTGACCCCATGGCTTACCGTATTATCGACCTTCATAACCCGCAGCGTATTATACGTGCACTTGAGGTGTATGAAAGTACTGGCAAGCCCATATCCTCGTTTCGGAAATCGACTAAAAATAAAAGGCCGTTCAGGATAGTATGTATCGCGTTGAATTTGCCGCGTGATATTTTATACCGCCAGATAAATTATCGTACGGATATGATGATAAAAAATGGTTTGGTGGATGAGGTGCGTTCATTATTGCCCTACCGCCATTTAAATTCGCTGAATACGGTAGGCTACAGTGAATTATTCGACTATTTTGATGGTAAAACCGACCTTGAACAGGCCATCGACCTCATAAAACAAAATACCCGTCATTTTGCTAAAAGACAGTTGACCTGGTTCCGTAAAGATAAGGACGTGAACTGGCTGGAAGCTGATGACGAGGAACTGATCAATGATATTATTAATTTGATGAATGCGCCGGTAGTGGTTGAGGAAAGTGATGAGGAAGAAGCAGTATAAAGTGCCCTTGTCATCCTGAGCGACAGCTAAGGATCCTCTGAGATTGACAGGCGGCGACATGCAGCGAGTTAAAATGCTTCACTGTGCTCAGCACAAACAAACGTTTGTGCAAAACATTTTCCCTGATCGGTTAACACACCCATAAGTTTTTCGCCATTTTTGTTAGATGGACACCAGGAGAGATTTTTTGCGAAAAACCGCGCTTTTAACTGCCGCGGCAAGTTTACCGGGCATTCTACCGGCTTCGATACAAAAGGCTATGGCCATTGACCCTGCACCGGGCAGCACTTACCTTGATGCTGAACATATAGTTATTTTGATGCAGGAGAACCGTTCGTTCGATCATATGTATGGGACGCTGAAGGGCGTGCGTGGCTATAACGACCCCCGGGCCATAACACTGCCTAATAAAAACCTGGTGTGGCTGCAATCGAACAATAAAGGCGAAACTTACGCGCCTTTTCACCTCGACCTAAAAAATACAAAATCTACCTGGATGAGTTGCCTGCCGCATAACTGGGACAACCAGGTGAACGCGCGTAATGATGGCAAGTTTGATAAATGGCTGGAAGAAAAACGCTCAGGCAATGACGAATATGCGGATATGCCGCTTACGCTGGGGCATAACAAGCGCGAAGATGTGCCTTTTTATTACGCGCTGGCCGACGCTTTTACCGTTTGTGACCAAAACTTCTGCTCGTCGTTAACCGGCACCGACCCGAACAGGCTGTATTTTTGGAGTGGCACTATACGGGAGAAACAGGATGAGCATTCAAGGCCATGCGTGTATAATGACGACTGCGATTTCGGTCTGCTGAAATGGACAACCTACCCCGAGCGGCTGGAAGATAATGGTGTGAGCTGGAAATGTTACCAGAACGAAGTAAGTATTGATGTTGGCTTTAAGGGCGAAGAAGACCCGTGGCTATCGAACTTTGGCGATAACCCGCTGGAAAATTTCGCGCAGTATAATATCCTGCTGTATAAAAAACATGTTGAACACCTGCATAAGAGAGCGGCAGAAATACCTGCTGAAATTGCCGAACAACAGAAAAAGATAGACGCGCTTTCGGCCGGTGACGCCATGCTGAATCGCCTGAATAAAAAACTAAAGGGACTTAAAGATGACCAGACCGCTATCGATAAGGAACTAACAAACCTGCAGCCCGGTGCCTTTGAAAAATTATCGCAGCGGGAGAAAAATTTGCATAACAAGGCTTTTTCGTCGAACCATAACGACCCTGATTACCACGAATTGGTTACATTAACTTATGATGATAACGGCACAAAACGCGACGTGCAGGTGCCCAAAGGGGACGTGCTGCACCAATTCAGGCATGATGTGATCACGGGTAATTTACCTACCGTTTCGTGGATAACTGCACCGCAAAATTTCTCCGACCACCCAAGCGCGCCATGGTATGGGGCTTGGTATTTATCGGAAGTGATAGATATTTTAACCAAAGACCCCGAAGTTTGGAAAAAGACCATCTTTATTTTAGCTTATGATGAGAACGACGGCTACTTTGACCATGTGCCGCCATTTACCGCACCGCATTCGCATAAGGATGGTACCGGCAAGGTTTCAAAAGGGATAGATACCCGGGTAGACTTCGTGACCTTACCGCAAGAGTTAGAGCGAAAAGGTTTCCCGATGGAGTTTGACAAGGAGAATTCGATAGGCCTGGGTTACCGGGTGCCGCTGGTTATCGCTTCGCCGTGGAGCCGGGGCGGATGGGTAAATTCGGAAGTGTTTGACCATACTTCGACCCTGCAATTTTTAGAGAAATTCCTGGAGAAGAAAACCGGCAAAAAGATAACCGAAACCAATATCAGCGACTGGCGCCGTAACTTTTGCGGCGACCTTACTTCGGTGTTCAGGCCTTATAATGGTGAGAAGATAGCAGAACCCGAATTTTTGAAAAGGAACGATGTGGTAGAATACATCCACAATGCCAAATATAAAAAGCTGCCTGATGATTTTAAGCTGCTTACCGTCGATGAGATAAAGCAGATCAATACCGAACCGCATTCATCGCCCTATTTCCCGAAACAGGAGCCGGGGATTAAGCCATCATGCGCCCTGCCCTACCAGCTTTACGCTGATGGTAAACTGAGCGCTGATGGAAAGTCGTTCGAGATAAAATTCAGCGCAGCGGATAAGGCATTTGGCAAGGCTGCATTGGGGTCGCCATTTAATGTATACGCGCCGGGAAAATACAAGGGTGAAGATGTGCGCACCTGGGCCTACGGTGTTGCCAAAGGCGATACCTTAGCTGATGCCTGGTCTTTGGATGATTTTGAAAATAACAACTATCACCTGCGGGTTTACGGACCAAATGGCTTTTTCCGCGAGTTCGCCGGCAACGCCGATGAACCTTCGTTACACATAGCCTGCAATTACCAGCAGAGCGTAGCGGGCAGCCGACTTACAGGCAACATCGAACTAAAACTGCATACCCCAGGCAAAGAACAACACACTATTGAAATTACCGACAATGCTTATAAAACGAATAATCATATTCATGTATTGAAAGTGGGCAGTGTGTCAACTTTAGTGCTTAATTTAAAGAACAGCCACGGCTGGTATGATTTTACGGTTAGGGTAAAAGGCAACGGGCATTTTATGAAACGGTATGCCGGCCGCGTGGAAACGGCATTGGCTGGGTTTAGTGACCCGTTTATGGGGAGAGTGGTTTAGAAACCCTCTTTTTGTCATCCTAGGAACGAAGGACCTTCTACGGTATAATTTTGCGGTCTTATCACTTTTAGAAGATCCTTCGCTACGCTCAGGATGACAAAGTTTTATAACTATTGCCCTTTCAAGGTCGGGTTATTTACTTCGCCGGCAAATAGTATCAAGCCTGTATTCATTTCCCTTATTACAAAAATGAACGGGTGGTCAAAGGTATAGCTCACCGGGTCGACAGGCGCGGCGCTTGTTGACACGCCAACTGATGTTACCGCAGCTGCTGTGGTGCCGGTTTCATCCACGGCTACAAATGTTTTGTGCTGTACGGCGCTGATAAACAATTTTGTAGGCGATATATTTGAGAAATCGGCCAGTTCGCTAAAGGCTACGCTCATACCTAATGATTTGAGGGCATCGTTCAGCAAAATATTATAGCTAAAGCTGAATTTCGGCAGGGATACTTGCACTTTGTCGCTGGTTAAACTACTCATCCAGTTGGCCCATTTGGCGGAATCCAACCCGGCAGTTAGGTCTTTTAAGGTAGATGTTGCCGATGGTTCTACTATCACCATGCTGTATTTTTTGTTGGAATATGGTAGTTCGACAACACTTACATTGCTGTCGTGGTAAACATTGGCGGCAACCGCCCCATGCATGAACGGGTTTTGTACAGTTGAACCATTGGCAAGGTAAAATGTTTCAGGTGCTGTTTCAGACGCGGTGAAGGGCTGGTTCCAGGTGCTTTTAAAATACAGCGCGTTGATGAGGTACATAAAGGCGTTCGATGGAATACTATTCAGGATAGTAGGAATTTTGCCATTGGTCTGTGTATTAACCCAGTTATTTATAGTTGGCACTGCCGATGCCGAGTTAAAGTCAAGCGCCTGCACTTTGGCTTTATAACTGTTGGTGTTTACCGCTATAAATGCCGGCAAAACGTCCGCGCCCTGCCTGTACCAGATGGAATTGGCAATGTTTAGCGTGGTATTCGGGTCGAGCTGGGGCATATTGGTTATGAGGTTGTTATAGTAGGTGTTCAGGTCGGCCTGGCTAAAGCCGTTGAAATCCATGGCGTTGCGTATGCCGGCAAGTGTTTCGCCGTTGGCGCCGTTGCTGGTCATGGCCATGGCAAAGCTGATGCTTAAGGGCGAAACCATTATGTTATCGGTAGTGTTATTGCCCGCGCCGATGGCATTATATAGTTTAAATGTAAAGGCGTTATCGGTAGTGGCTTTTTGCAGCTCAAGCGGGCTAAGTATAAGGTCTTTTCCCGTGTTTAATTTGGGTGTGTTATTGTTTGATTTCTTGCAGGAAACAAATGCTACGAGAAAGCATACCAGAGCGATAGGGGCAATTTTTCTTATCATGACGTAAAGTTTTTCGTAAGTGGTTTTAACAGGTTTACGTTATGATAAGTGATTACGCTACAAGGTGTTGGGTTTTATTTAGAAGTAGGCCTGTTTTGACCTCACTATTTCAACTTCATTAGTAATCTCTTCAAGGGAAGGCGCAGATTTAGCCTTTGAACGCAATTTTTTTAACATAACGCCAAACCCATTTTTGGATGGTTCCTGAATTGAGATAAGGTTCAATCCAGCCAAATCTTTAAGCAGCTTGGTTGCTTTAGATTCAATATATCAATTTTCATTGTCGTCATATTCAAAATACATAATTATCAGAACAAATTTATAGCATATAGTCTGACTATTTACTCACTACATGTGAACTATCACTTTTTAATGCACCGCCAATCACCTGCGGAGGCAAATCCCAGATAATAGGTTTTTCTTTGGAATTTACCTCTACTATCTGCATATCGTTCAGTTCCTTTTTGCGGGTGGTACGGTTTAGGAACGCGGGTTTAAGGCGGGTGATGTTGTAACGCTGCTGCTCATATACTTCCTGCATTTTCCAGCCTTTGGCGGTAAGGCGCTTGATCACATCGGGATTGGCGTACAGGTAAAATGTATTTTCAGGGATGGCTTTAACTGTATCGGGGTTAATGTAGGCTAAGGGCGAATTTAAATAGAATTGCATTGGCCATGCATCGGTTTCGCATTGTACTACAGGATATTTGTGAGTAGCCGGGCGGTTTAGCCAGAAGGCGGCCTCGCTGCCACCCTGGTATTTTAGCAATGTAGGGTAAAAGGCGAGATTAAGGTATATATTCACAATGAACGAAGCTAAAACTGTTGTGATGATAATTTTGGGGATAACGCTATCGCCTATCGTATCGGGTAGCAGCACCATGGCTATGTAAAGCAGGCTCACCAGTGCTATTACCGGCCAGGGAAATACCGGGAGGAAAAAGAATTCGATGGCGCAGATCAACAGCATCATGATACTGATAACCGTTATTTGTGTAATTCGGATAGCTTTTATGCTGCCGGGCAGTTGTACCTTATACAGGTACTGCGCGGTGATAATAGCGAAGAACGGGAACACGATATTCATGTAATGCGGCAACTGGAACTTTGACGCCGAGAACAGTAAAAAGGTAAGCAGGGCCGCGCTGATACAGTACCACTCCTGAGCCTGTACATTTTTTATTCCTGTTTTTATGAAACGGTAGATCGCCGTAAACAATAACAGCGACCAGGGCAAAAATGCCCATAAAGTGGTATGCACGAAGAAGAACGGGTCGCCGCCGCCTTTGATGGGGCCAGTATTGAAGAAGCGCCCGAACTGGCTATCCCAAAAAAAGAATTTTATGCCTGATACGTTCTCTTGCCCAAATATCATTTTTTCGGGATGAAGGTCAAATTGCTGGTAGAGGCACCATATCTCGGGGAAGATGAACAGTATGGTAAGTACAATAGCTATCAGCCAT
>Ga0207671_10001769_pt1 | contig 24275 bp, 18 predicted proteins | sample KBSC24metaG_FD_184352 | JGI IMG/M metagenome (GOLD analysis project Ga0207671, IMG submission 184352) | Corn rhizosphere microbial communities from Kellogg Biological Station, Michigan, USA - KBS C2-4 metaG (SPAdes) (version 2) | ecosystem: Host-associated > Plants > Roots > Rhizosphere > Soil... | reverse complement strand
GCGATCGGCCTGCCAGCCGGTGGCGAACAGTCGCTCGACGAAGGCGTAGCGCTCGGCGAGGCGCCGGCGCGCCGGCGCCGTGGCCTCGGCGTCCCGGTACAGCGCGCGCGCCACGGCCCAGCCCAGAAAGGCCACCAGGGCGCCCCCCAGCTGCATCCCCCACTCGACCGCCGCCGAGGTCTGCGGCGTGTCCCGGCGGGGCCAGTCGCCCTGGAACATCGGCCCCAGGAAGCGCAACAGGCCCGACTCGCCGTGGCTGCCCGACCAGTTGCCGGGCCATCCCAGCAACGGCCCGACGGCGATCGCCCCCAGCGCCAGCAGGACCACCACCGCCGTCATCACCGCTTCGCCAGAGCCGCGATGACCGGCAGGATGCGCGGCGTGGGCCCGGTCGCGCGGCGGCCGGCCGAAGAAGATCAGGTAGTAGCTGCGGAACGCGTACAGCGAGGTCAGGAACGAGGTGACCCCCAGCGCCGCCAGCAAGAGCGGCGTCGAGATCGACAGCCGGTCGCAGGTCGCCAGCGCCGTCAGGATCAGGTCCTTCGAGAAGAAGCCGGAGGCGAAGGGCAGGCCCGCCAGCGCCGCGCAGGCGGCGAAATAGGCCCAGCGGGTCGCCGGTAGCGCCGGCGCCAGGCCCCCCATCTGTCGGAGGTCCTGCGCCAGATCAGGTCGCTCCTCGACCCCCGGGGTGGTGGCCGCCACCACGTGCACGATCAGCCCCGCCGCCAGGAACAGACAGGCCTTGAAGAAGCCGTGCGTGACGACGTGAAACACGCCCGCCCCGGCCGCGCCGGCGCCCAGGGCCACGAACATGTAGCCCAGCTGGCTGACCGTGGAGTACGCGAGCACGCGCTTCAGATCGTTCTGCACCAGCGCCGCCGTGGCGCCCACCAGCGCCGTCAGCGTGCCGATCACCGCCACGAGCGTCAGCGCCCCCTGCGACAGCGCGAACAGGAAGGAGAGGCGCGCCAGCAGGTACACACCGGCGGTGACCAGGGTGGCGGCATGGATCAACGCGGACACCGGCGTGGGACCCGCCATCGCGTCGGGCAACCAGGCGAACAGGGGCAGCTGCGCCGACTTGCCGGCCGCCCCCAGCAGCAGCAGCGCGCACACGACGAACAGGAACGGCATGTGGCCCACCCGCTTCCGGTTCAGCAGGTACGCGCCAGGCCGGAAGTGGACGTCGTGGGCGGCGTCGACGGTGGCGCCGCTGATGGGGTTCGTGGTCACCCCCGCGCGGGGCAACATCTCCAGCCGTAGCTGATCGCGCAGCTCGTGGAAGTCCAGGGTGGGGCCGACGGGAACCTTCTGCCGCCCGGGAGTGGGCTGCAGCCCTTCGCCCGTCTCCACCATGGGCCCGGTGCGGGTCAACACGGTGCCCAGCTGCCCGGCGGCGGAGCCGGTCATCATCTCGACACCGCCCATGCCCCACAGCAGCATCGAGATCCCCACCAGCAGCGCGGCGTCGCCGACCCGGTTGACGACGAAGGCCTTGGTGGCGGCATCGGCAGCCGCCGCGCGCCGGTACCAGAACCCGATCAGAAAGTACGAGCAGGCCCCCACCGCTTCCCAGCCGAAGAACAGCGGCACGAACCCGTCCGCCAGCACCAGCAGCAGCATGGAGAACACGAACAGGTTCAGGAACGCGAAGAAGCGCGGGCGGCCCTGATCGCCTTCCATGTAGAAGGCGGCGTAGAGATGGATCAGCGTGCCCAGCGCGGTGACCAGCAGCACCATCACCGTCGACAGCGGGTCCATCACCAGACCGAAGGACACGCGGATGCCGCCCATCGCGAACAGCGGAAACAGCGGCTGGCGGAAGATGCGCTCGCGCTCGCCGGCCGGCAGCACGTCGGTGAAGAAGATCACCAGCGCCGTCGCCAGCGTGGCCAGCATGGCCGCCACCGCCAGCGCGGGCGCCACCCGACCGGAGAAGCGCCGCGCGGACAGGCTGCCCAGGACGGCGGTGGCCAGGGCCCCCAGCAGCGGGAACAGCAGCAGCCAGACCAGCGGGGCGTCGATGCCGGGCGGGGTCAGCCAACCGCCGGAGTAAGGAATGGAGCCCACGTCACCCCTTCAGCGTGCTGACGTCGGTCACGTCGACGGTGCGGAACCCACGGAAGACCGCCAGCACGATGGCCAGCGCCACCGTGGCCTCGGCGGCGGCCAGCACCACCACGAACACCGCGAACACCTGCCCCGTGATGGCGCCGCGCGAGAAGTGCGAGAAGGCGACGAAGTTCAGGGCCGCCGCGTTCAGGATCAGCTCGACCCCCATCAAGATGGCGACCGCGCTGCGCCGGGTGGCGGCCGTGATCAGCCCCAGCGTGAACATCACCGCCGACAGCACCAGGAAATGTCCCAGGCCGATCGACGCCAGGGCCGGCGCGGCGGCCAGCGCCGCCGTCACGGGCTGCCTCCCACGCTGGACGACGCGGGCGCCACCGGCAGGGCGCCCTCGTCGGCGTCGCCGCGGTCGCGCACCGCCCGCCGCGCCACCACCATCGCGCCCACCAGCGCCATCAGCAGCACCAGCGACACCAGCTCGAAGGGCAGCAAATACTCGCGCAGGAAGGCGTCGCCCAGGCGGGCCGTGGTGGGGGCGGCCACCGGCGTGGTGTGCGGCCAGGCGGCCATCGCCATCGCGGTGACCAGAAACGCCGCCACCAGCAGGGTCACCGGGATGGCGCTGCCGTAGCCGACGTTGCGGTTCGACATGCGCACGTCGCCGATGCGGTTCGTCAACAGCACCGCGAACAGCAGCAGCACCAGGATTCCCCCCACGTAGATGAGGATCTGCGCCACCCCCACGAAGTCGGCCCCCAGGAAGAAGTACAGCCCGGCCGTTCCAGACAAGGTCAGCAGCAGCAGGAACGCGGCGTGCAGGATGTTGCGCGAAAAGGCCACGCCGGCGGCGCCGGCGACGATCAGCGCCGCCAGGCCGTAGAACACGAAGGTCTCGACCCCCGGCATGGCGACGCGTTTTACACCAAAACAGCCTGGGGGGCCTATGCTAGAAACAGCCGCGTCCGCGACCGAACCCGACGAATTTTCGAGAGGCTGCGTTGTCCAAACACGAGTACACGCTGCGCGAAGTGCGCGCCATCCACGACCTGCCGCTGCCCGACCTGATGTACCGGGCCCAGACCGTCCACCGCGAGCACCACCAGCCGGGTGAGGTGCAGCTGTGCACGCTGCTGTCGGTGAAGACCGGTGGCTGCCCCGAGGACTGCGGCTATTGCCCGCAATCGTCGAAGTACGACACCGGCGTCGACGCCGAGCGGATGATGAAGGCGCCCGAGGTGCTGGAGGCGGCCGCCCGCGCCAAGGCGGCGGGGGCCAGCCGGTTCTGCATGGGCGCGGCCTGGCGCGAGGTGAAGGACGGCCCCGCCTTCGACGAGGTGCTGGAGATGGTGCGCGGCGTGCGCACGCTGGGCCTGGAGGCCTGCTGCACCCTGGGCATGCTGACGGAGTCGCAGGCGCAGCGGCTGGCCGAGGCCGGCCTGACTGCCTACAACCACAACCTGGACACGTCGAAGACGTTCTACGGAAAGATCATCAGCACGCGGACCTTCGAAGACCGGCTCACCACCCTGTCGAGGGTGCGCAAGGCCGGCATCACCGTGTGCTCGGGCGGCATCATCGGCATGGGCGAATCGCTGGACGACCGCGCCGGCATGCTGATGACGCTGGCGAACATGGATCCCCAGCCCGAGAGCGTGCCCATCAACGCCCTGGTGGCCACCCCGGGAACGCCGCTGGCCGATCGCCCGCCGGTCGACCCCGTCGAGTTCGTGCGCATGATCGCCACCGCCCGCATCCTGATGCCGAAGACGAAGGTCCGCCTTTCGGCGGGGCGGCTCGAGCTGTCGCGCGAGGCCCAGCTGCTCTGCTTCCTCGCCGGCGCGAACTCGATCTTCTACGGCGAGAAGCTGCTGACGACCGGCAACCCGGACATCGAGGCCGATCAGGCGCTGCTGCGCGCCGCCGGCTTCACCCCGACGCTGGGCACCGTCGAGCTGGGCGACTCGTAGGTCGGGTCTTCGCGAAGACCGTCAGCGGGTCCACTGGCGGCGCACCTCGTACGCGGCGACGGCCACGGACGTCGACAGGTTCAGCGAGCGCAGCGCCGGATCGGCCATCGGGATGGAGATGGTCGCCTCGGCGTGCGCGGCCAGCAGATCGGCAGGCAGCCCATCGCTCTCGCGCCCGAACACCAGCACCGTGTCGTCCGGGTACGCCACCTCGGTGAAGCGGCGGGCGGCGCGCGCCGCCAGGAAAAAGGGCTGGCCCAGAGACGGCAGCACGGCCGCGAAGGCCGGCCAGTCGGCCCAGACGCGCAGCCGCACCCGCGGCCAGTAGTCCAGCCCGGCGCGCCGCACATGCTTGTCGTCCAGCGAGAACCCCAGCGGCTGGATCAGATGCAGCTCGGCGTCGACCGCCAGGCAGGTCCGGCCCGCGTTGCCGGTGTTCCAGTGGATCTCGGGATGAACGAGCACGACGTGCAGGCGGCCCACGGCGGGCGGTTCTATCTCGCGGGCGACAGGCAAACCAGCGCGGTCGCGCGGGGCCGATCGTGCGCCGTCGCCGGACAGCGCTCCATCGCGGCGGCGGAACGAAGCGCCATCGTATAACTTCCTGCTCCTTGCCCCGCCTCGACGAGCTGCTCGCGCGCAACCTCGGCATCTCCAAGACCGCGGTGGCGCGCCTGTGCGACGAGGGTCGGGTCCGTACGCTGGACGGCGCCCCCCTGCACGATCGCAAGGCCGTCCTGGGGACGGCGCGGCCAGACGCGGGACCGGCGGCGCGCGTCCGGGTCGACGACGAAGAGATCGCGCTGTTCGAGTCGGCCGTGGTGCTGCAGCACAAGCCCGTCGGCGTGGTCACCGCGCTGCGCGACGCGCGCCACCCCACGGCGTACGCGCTGCTGCAGGACGCGCCGCTGTTCGGCGAGCTGCGCGCGGTGGGGCGCCTCGATCTCGAATCGTCCGGGCTGCTGCTGTGGACGACCGACGGCGCGCTGATCCAGCGGCTGACGCATCCCAAGCGGCGCGTGCCCCGTACTTACCAGGCGGCGCTGGTGGGACCGTTTCGCGCGCCGCCGCCCGATCTGACGCTGGAGGACGGCCATCGGCCCGAGATCGTCGAGCTGACCGAGCTGCCGCGCGCGCAGGCCCACCCGGGATTGCTGATCGACGCCACGGTGACGGGGCTGGCGCGCATCACGATCGTGGGCGGCGCCTACCACGAGGTGCGGCGCATCTTCGCGGCGCTGGGCAGCCACGTCGCGGGCCTGTGCCGGGTCAGCTTCGGCGCCTACGGCCTGCCGGCGGACCTGCCCCCCGGCGCCTGGCGGCTGGTGCCGCCGCTGGGTTGAGCCGCTTTCAGTCCAGCGCTTCCAGGACCGCGTCGTGAAAAGCGGGGCGGAACAGCCGGAAGCGCGGATCGTCGCGCACCGCCGGGTGGATCCGGTTCGTCAGCAACACGACGATCAGGTCACGCGCCGGATCGATCCACAGCGAGCACCCGGTGAAGCCCAGGTGGCCCACCGCCGATCGTGACAGGCGGGTCCCCGCCTGCGAGTTCGCGTTGGCGGGCCCGTCCCAGCCCAGGCGCCAGGTAGAGCCGGCAACGCCCGCGGGTCGCCAGAACTCCCGGACCACGTCCCGATCGACCAGCGACGGGCCGGCGTCGCCGCGCCAGGCGGCCACCAGCGCCTGGGCGATCAGGCCCAGGTCGGCCGCCGTGCTGAACAGCCCCGCGTGTCCGGCCACGCCGTCCATGGCGAAGGCGTTCATGTCGTGCACCTGGCCCACCACCACGCGTCCCCGGTACGGACACAGCTCGGTGGGGGCCACGGCGCCCAGCTCGGCCGGTCGCGGGCCGGCCTCTGCCGCCGCCTCGCCCACCGGCGAGAACAGGCAGCCCTGCAGACCCAGCGGCGCGAAGATGCGCTGCCGCGCCTGGGCGTCCAGGCGGCCAGCGCCCACCCGCTCGAGCAGCCAGCCCAGCAAGATGAAGCCGAGATCCGTGTACAGCGAACGCACGCCGGGCGGCGCCGCCAGCGGTTCCCGCGCCGCCGCCTGCATGATGCGCAGGCGCCGGTCCGGACCCTCGGGCACGCTGAGATAGAAGGGGCGGTGGGCGGGCAACCCGCCCGCGTGGGCGAGGAGCTGCCGGAGCGTGACGGCCGCCTTGGCATCGCCGCTCTGGGCGTCGGCAAACTCCGGCAGATGACGGCGCACCGGCTCGTCCAGGCGCAGCGTCCCCGCGTCGGCGGCCTGCATGGCCAGCACCGACGTGACCACGGCCTTCGTGATGGACGCGACGTCGTAGATGGTCTGCACGGTCGCCGGCAGCACCTGTGGTTCCAGCGCCCGCTTGCCGAACGCCTGGTGCAACACAACCTGACCTTCCGTGCTGACCAGGACCACCGCGCCCGGAATCACCCCCTCTGCCACCGCCTGTTCGGCCAGGTGCCGCACGTTCGCGAAGGCGGCGCTCGCGGTCATGGTGGCGCACTATACGACGGACGCACAGGGCGGGCGTGCCCTGACGCGCGTGGCCGAAAGGACGGCCGCTCTGCCGCCCCGTTTTTTGTAAGCCGTCTGCCGTCCACGGTGATAGCCTCCGGCAATCCCCCATGAAATTCGGACAATACGAACTGCTGGAGCGAATCGCCGTCGGAGGCATGGCCGAGGTCTATCGCGGCCGGGTCGCCGGCGCGGAAGGCTTCGAGAAGCTGGTCGCCATCAAGCGCGTGCTGCCGGAGTTCGCGCGGGATGAGCGCTTCATCTCGATGTTGCTGACCGAGGCGCGCATCCACTCCGCCCTGTCGCACCGGAACATCGTCCAGATCCACGACCTGGGGATCTCGGAGGACGGCGAGTACTTCATCGTCCTGGAGTACGTCGAGGGGCACGATCTGCGGGCCGTCATCGAGGCGGCCACCAAGCTGGAGGTGCAGATCCCCGATTCGATCGCGCTGCACATCGCCGACGAGCTGGCGCAGGCGCTGCAGTTCGCCCACGAGTTGAAGGATGCCCAGGGGCAGGCGCTGGGCATCATCCATCGCGACGTGTCGCCCTCGAACGTGCTGCTGTCGAACTCGGGCGAGGTCAAGCTGTCCGACTTCGGCATCGCCAAGCGCCAGCAGGACCACTCGGTGGTGGGCGCCCTGAAGGGCAACCTGGTCTACATGTCGCCCGAGCAGGCGCGCAAGGCCACCGTCGACCGCCGCACCGACCTGTTCTCGCTGGGCGCCGTGCTGTTCGAGATGGTGACCGGGCAGAAGCTGCGCGAGATCACCAACGAGGTGGACGGCTGGCGCGAGGTCGCCTCCGGCAAGATCCGCTCGGTGCGCGAGGCGCGGCCCGACATTCCCCCGGCGTTCGAGGCGCTGTTGAACCGCGCCCTGGCGTCCGATCCCGCCGATCGCTTCCCGGACGCCGCGTCCTTCGGCGCCGCCATCCGCGAGCTGGCCCGCGAGGGGGGCACGCCGGCCGGCGCGAACGACATCAAGGAGCTGCTGGAGGTGCTGGATCCGCCGCGCCACGCCCGCAGCCCCGTGGAGCGCTCGAAGGTGATCCGCCTGGGTCCCGAGTTCAAGGTGCCGGCCATGCCCGCGGCGCCCCGCCCCTCGGCCAGCGAAGCGCTGGCCATGGCGGCGGCGGCCCCCCCCAGGCCCCTGTTCACCCCGATCAAGAAGCCCGAAGCGAAGCCCGAGCCGATCGTCTCGCCCCGGGTCGAGATGGCGCTGGGCCTGAAGAAGAGCGGGGTGGGAGCCGGCGACGACGCCGGTGCCGCCACCCCGATGCCCGCCATCGCCACGCCGAAGACGCCGCCGCTGCTGACCCCGCCCCTTCCGGTGCTGGCGCCGCCCGCGCTGGTCATGCCACCGGCGCCCGGCACGAACGGCTCCAGCCTGCGCAATGGCAACGGCCGGCCGTACGCCCCTGGCGCCGCGCTGTTCCCCGCGGAGATCGGCGCGCCCACGCCACCACCCGGCCCCCCGACACCGCCCCCGCCGGTCATCGGCCAGCCCGCGAACTCGGTCCACGCGGAAGACGTTCCCATCGACATCGCCGGCACGGCGACGCCGCCGCCGGTGGCGGGCGTGCCCGGCCCGGCCGGCGGTCCGCGGTTCTCGGGCGGCGTCCCCCTGTCGGGCGCCGCGCCGCTGCTGTCCTCCGGTCCCGTGCACCCCGGCTTCCCGGTGGCCCCTTACTCCGGCCCGGTGGTGGCGCCGCTGCAGCCGAAGAAGAGCCGCGCCCTGCCGATCGTGCTGACGTTGCTGGCGGTGCTGATCGTCGCCGCGGCGCTGGTGCACGTGAAGGTGATGCCGCTGAACGTGCTGGTCCTGTGGACCAAGCCCGCCCCGTTGAGCGTCACGTCCGAGCCGGCCGGCGCCGAAGTGACCCTGGACGGCCGGCCCGTGATTGGCGAGACGCCCACGCGCACGTCCGTGAAGCGCGACCGCGCCGACCACGTCGTGCAGGCCTCGAAGACGGGATACAAGAGCGCCAGCACCACCATCCGCTTCGATCGCACGCCCGAGCTGTCGGTTGCGCTGACCCTGGAGGCGCTGCCGCCCCCACCCCCGCCGCCCGCGCCGCCGAAGGAAGAGCCCGCCAAGACCGAGGCGACGCCCGACAAGGCCGAGGCGAAGGCCGAGGCGAAGGCCGAGGAGAAGAGCGAAGGGAAGGCCGGCGAGAAGACCGCTGCCCCCTCTGACGAGCCGACCAAGGGCAAGGGCAAGAAGTCCAAGGGCAAGAAGTCCAAGGGTAAGGCCGCCAAAGGGAAGAAGGGCAAGAAGTCCAAGAAGGGATAGACGCCCGGGATAGACGGCGGGGTGAGACGTCGCGGACGAGAGGACGGGCAGACGAGGCTCAGACGTCCGGTTGACCCGACGGGGACGGGCGGCTGACCCCGGGGGTCGCGCCCGTAAAGACGCCCCCGGAGACCGGCCCGGACGGCCGGGCGAGCCCCCCGAGAAACGCCGCCACGCTGTGGCGGTCGCCTCCGCCTCCCGCTGCTGCAAAGCGAGCGGATCAGCTCGCCGCGGCCGGGCCTTCGGCCTGCCGCTTGATCAGCCGCAGTTTCGCCCGCTCCAGCACGCCGTGCGCGGCGCCCATGACCTCCGACCGCCATGCGCCGGCGGCGCCGTCGGGATACTCCGCGCGCACGCGCGTCAGCAGCAGCGTCGCGTCGTCACCGATCGGCTCCGCCACGAAGGCCCAGGTGTCGCGCAGGGGCGGCTCGTCATCGGGGATCAGGCTGTCGGCCTGACCGGGCAACAACGATGGCGCACCCAGCACGACGGCGCGCGGTTCGTCCACGTCCAGGGCGCACCACCCGCTCCGGCCCTCGCCCATGCGCGTCAGCCAGGGAAACACGCGCGCTGGCGGCGCCTCGATGACCGTCCAGTGCGTCCGCACCAGGCCGGGCGCCGGCAGGATGTCGTCGCCGGGCAGCGCCTGGGTCGCCAGCGGCGGGGAGCCCCCCAGCCGCCGCGAGAGCGCGCGCAGCAACCCGCGCCGGATCACGTGCGAAAATTTCCCGATCAGCAGCCAGTACCGGCCAAATTTGCGCCAGGCGGCGTCGTCAGTCGCATCCACCCGCAGCTCGAACGTCAGCCACGAGCCGCCGCCCCGGCGCGGATCGACGCGCAGGCTCCAGGCCAGCTTGCCGAACCCGGGGGCGTTGAAGTCGGCGAATCGCCCGTGGGCGCCCGGCGCAAACTCGATGTGGGACTGCCAGAACTTCCCGACCGAGCCCACGCACAGCTCGTGCCCCGGCGATTCCAGCCGGAAGAAGCCCGGCCCCTCGCCGGCGTCGCGCAAGGTTAGGTGGGCGCGCTCTGGCGCGGGCTCGCCGCGGAGGCGGGCAGCCAGCTGCGCGGGGAGCAACCTGAGGTCGAACAGCCAGCGCACGTAAGGGATGGCGGATGCATCGAAGCTCTGCAGGGCCTTCCAGGCTTCGCTGGGGCTCGCCGCCACCGGGACGTGGTCGATCTGGCGCAGGCGATAGGTCGGCATCAGCTCGGTGATCAGGTTCATGAGACACTGCCTCAGCAACGGGCGGGCCAACGACAGAACCGGCTTCGACCCGGCGTCCCCGTCCCGGAAGGCTGCTCAGTCCGTGATCCTGCCGGGCCGTCCCCCGCACAGATTGAACGACCGGCGCCGCCCTACACGCGCGCCAGCAGCTCGGCCATCGTCACGGCGGGCAGCGGGCGCCAGGGCCGGCCGCGCTCCAGCAGTTGGCCGGTCCGCACGTCGATCGGCAGCTGCGCCTCGATCGGGTAGTAGCGGTTGTGACGGTCGATCAGATCGTTCAGCTGCGCCAGCTCGGCCACCAGCTCGGCGGACGCCGCCACCTGGGCAGGTGTGGCCGCCGCGGCCAGCTTGCCCAGCAGGCGCGCCTCCAGGTCTTCCATGCGACGGCGGCGGCGAATGTATCCGGGGGCGCCCTGCGCGTAGGCGCGCAGCCGCTCCTCGATCGACAGCGTGAAGTTCCGGGGCGGGGCGATGGTCTCGGGCGACGCCTCCGGCTGCTGCTTCTGCATCCGCTTCCAGCGTAGCAGACAGCCCCTCAGGTGCGCCGGCGGCGCCAGGGGCCAACGGCTGCCCGGGTGCGGAAGCGCCGTCAGGGCGTGCGCCGGCGAGACCGGGCCAGGAAAAGGCACGTCCCCGCGAAGGCCAGCGTGCCGGGTAACGGGCCGCCCGGGGCGCTCGGGTCCTCCACCGTGCAGGCACATCCGCCAGCGGCGCCGGCCGGCCGCGCGCTGGCCGCCAGCGTGGCGTCCGCGACGCCGCCATCGCCGTAGAAGTTCGCGATGCCGGCGGTGGCGGGCACCCCCTGCCCGGCCGCGCCGCCTTCGCCGGTGGGGGGCGCGCCGCCGGTCGCGCCGCCGCTTCCCCCCGGACCGCCGGTCGCCCCGCCGGATGCGCCGCCTCCGGAGCGGGCGCCGCTGGCGCCACCCCGGCCACCCTGGCCCAGGCCGCCAGGCATGCCGCCTGTCCCGCTGGACCCGCCACGGCCGCCCGCGCCGCCACGCCTCGCCGGCGTCGTGCCGCCCCGTCCGCCCAGCCCTGCCGCGCCGCCCGTGTCTCCCGAAATTCCGCCCGCGCCTCCGGCGCCCCCGCCCGCGCCGCCGGCGCCGCTGCCCGCCGGGCAGGGCGTGCCGTCGGTCGGGTCCGCGAACCCGCACCCGCACTGACCAGGGGCCAGCTTCAGCGGATCGGCCGGGCACCCGTCATAACAGTCGCGCGCGCCGTCTCCGTCCGAATCCGCGGTGCAGCCCGCCATCGTGTACGTGGCGGCCACCGTTCCGTTCGTCCCCTTGTCACCCGTCCGATACGACAGCACGTAGTCGACCGTGGTGCCGGTCGGCGTGACGGTGAAGAGGAGATGACCGGAGTTGCCGAGCAGCTTCGCGCCCTTGTATTCGCTGGCGTTCGTCGGGAAGCCCGTTCCGAACGAGGCGTCCGCCGGCATGGGCACCTCCTGGTACACCACGCCGTCCAGTGTCTCTTGCGCGTAGACGTGGTCGTGACCGTGGATGAACGCCGTCACGTGGTTCTGCACCAGCAGGGCGTGAATGGGTGAGCCCCACCCGGGCCGGTTCCCTGTCCAGCCCGGGGTGCCGTCGAGGTTCTGGCCGCCCCACTCGCAGAACGGCGCCCCGAGCGCGCCGCCGCGTCCGTAGTCCTCGATGCCCCCCACCTCCTGGTGCGAGAAGACGAACTTGAACGAGGCCTGGCTGGAGGCGAGGGTCTGCTGCAGCCACTGATATTGCTGCGCGCCCAGCGTCCAGTCCCAGCGGGTCCCCACCACCTCGTCGTCCTTCTCGCCCCCGGTGGAGCCCGCGTAGGGCTTGGTCAGCGTGTACCAGTAGGGATCGATGGCGACGAACAGCGCGTCGCCCCAGGTGAAGGCGTAGTAGTCCCCTCGCAGCTGATCGCCGTCCAGCGCCGCCAGGGTGTCGATGTTCCCCGTATAGAAGGCGTTCGGGATCGGGTTCAGGAAGAACTTCTTGCGCGCGTTCGCCCCCAGCACCGGCAGCGACATCGCCTGGTCGGCGCCGAAGTCATCCAGGTTCCAGCCCTCCTCGTTCTCGTGGTTCCCGATGACCAGGAACACCGGCGAGGCGTGGCCAGGGACCTCGAAGAACGCCCGCTGGTTCAGGTACTTCGTCTCGACCGTGGAGACCGTCTCGGTCGCGTCGTCGGTGGAGACGGCGTCCCCCAGGTCCAGCAAGAAGTCCGGGGCCTCGGCGGCGATGTTCGCCATCGTCACGCCGTACAGCGTCGGGTCGTTGAACGATTTGTAGCCCAGGTGCGAATCGCTCTGCACGGCAAAGGTGAAGGGGGCGCCCTTCGCCCGCCGGGTGCGCAGCGTGTACGCGGGCCGCGGCACGAACGGGTCGGCGCTGCCCGCCGCCCGGTACTGGATTCGATATGCGTACTGCGTGTCGGGCGCCAGGCCGTCCACCACGATCGACACGATGCCGTCGCCGAACGTAGCTGGGGCCGTCGTGCCGGTATAGGCATCCGGGCCCAGCCCGTACTCGACGTAGGCCTCCACGGGGTTGGAGGCGATCGCCTTCACCGTCACCGCGCGATCGGTCGGCTGGCCCAGCATCTCTCCGCCGGTGAACGTGATGTCCGCGGTCGTCAGCGCGCCGTTCGTCGGCGACGCCCTTCCGGTCGTTCCGGTGGGCCCCGGTTCTGACGGGAGGCCGCAGCCGGCGAACAGCAGGGCGACGGTGATCGACGCCACGTGCGCACGCTCCGCGCGGGAGGCCGCCCTCGGGGCTGTGTCAGGTCGCCTTACTTCGAGTCGATGACCTTCGACGTGTCGCACGCAACCTCCTCCGCGCAAGCGTTGTGCCGCGCGGGTAGGTGTGCGGTTACGAAGGGCGACATCAAAGCTTCGCGACGCTGTTTTTGCGAGCGACGGCCTCGGGTCCACGAGTGCCTTCGCGCGGCGACGGCGATCACGCTGTTCGTGCGTCACCTGGTCACGCTCGGCGAGCGGCGACGACGATCCGGCCCACGTGTGCGGACCGGCACGCTGGCGGCGCTTGCTACTGGCTCTCGATCTCGCGGCGCATGAAGATGGCGCCGTCGGTCACGATCTTCTCGCCCGGCGTCAGCCCGGACAGGATGCGCGACTGGCCTTCCTGATCGGGGCCCACCGTGACCCGGCGAATGCGGAAGGTGATGCCCTCCTGCGCGACGATCACGTAGAACTTTTCGCCGTCGTTCAGGATGGCCTTCGACGGCACCTGGATCACCTTGTGCCCGGGCTTCGATTGCACGTTCACCCGCGCGAACATCTCGGGCTTCAGCCGGTGTTCGGGGTTCGGCACCACGCAGCGGACCTTCACCGTGCGCGTCGCCGGATCCACCACCTCACCGATGTTGGTGATCTTCCCCGCGAACGCGTCGGCCGGATAGGCGGGCACGTGCACGGTGACCGGCGCGTCCAGCTCGACCAGGCCCAGGTCCTGTTCGTACACGTCGGCCAGCACCCACAGCGTGTCCAGGCTGCTGATGGTCATCAGCGGCGTCGCCTGATCGGCGCGGACCTCTTGCCCCAGCAGCACGTTGCGATCGACGACGATGCCCGGGATCTGCGCGCGCAGGGCCACGTTGATCGAGGGATCGCTGGCCGAGATGCCCAGCGCCTTCAGCTGCATGGTGGCGCGCGCGCGATCGGTGGCGGCCTTGCGGAAGTCCGCCTCGGCCTGGGCCACGTCCTTCTCGGCGATGGCCCCGTCGGACTGCAGCTTGTGCACGCGCTCGATCGCCTTCTGCGCCACCGCCAGGTCCGACTCGGCCTTTTGCGCGTCCGCCTGCAGCTGGCCGACGTTGGGCGATGACAGCTGGATCAGCGGCTGCCCGACCTTCACCCGGTCGCCGATCTTCACCAGCACGGCGGTGGCGCGCCCGTCGATGGGCGAAGCCACCCGCTGCGTGTGCTCCTCGTCGAAGGAGACGCGCGCCGGCAGCGACACCGACGTGCCGGCGGCCGACTCGGTCACCGTCTCGATCTTGATGAACCCCAGCGGCGCCGTGCCCGGCTCGTAGCGGACAAAATCACGCGCGCCTTCGTTGGCGGCGGGCGCCTGGCTGGGCTCGCCCCCCGCGTGCCCCTTGCCGTCGCAGGCGGACGCGAACGACAGGGCGGACAGGGTGCTGAGGGCGAGGGCTAGAAACTTCTTCTGGGCGAACATCGATCTCACTCTCCTACGGCGTGGGCGACGTCGATCGCCGCTTGTCGAAAATCCTGACGGGCGTGCAGGTACTGCGCCCGGGTGTCCAGGTACGTGCGCTGGGCGTCCAGCAGCTCCAGCAGCGAGATGGCGCCGGCCTTGTACGACTTCTCGGCGACCCGCAGCGCTGTCTCGGCCCGGGACAGCATGCCGCCCGTGTCGTTGGTGGCCGAGCGGGTCATCCCCGCCCCGCCCCCCTTCTCGAACACCGCCAGCAACGCCTGCGAGCGCTGCGCCTTCCGCACCGCCTGCGCCACGTCGTTCTCGATGACCAGGCGCAGCCGCAGGGCATCGTTCTCGGCGTGCCGGATGTCCAGGCGGGCCTTGCCGATGTTCGCCTGGTTGCGGTCGAACAGCGGCAGCGGCAGCGACAGGTTCAGCCCCAGGACGTTCGGGTTGTCGCCCGAGATGGTGAACTCGCTGTGCGTATAGGTCGCGCCCAGGGTCAGGTCGGGGTAGGCCTCGCGCTCGGCGGAGGTCAGCCGCGCCTCGGCGGCCGAGCGCCCCACCGTGGCGGCGCGCAGGTCCGGGCGGTGCTCCACCGCCTCGGCGATCAGCTGCTTCATGTCGAAGGTGGGTTGCGTCTCGGGCTCGACCAGCTTCCCGCCGGGCAGCCCCTCGCTCGGGCTGAGACCCAGCAGCGCCACCAGGTGCTGGCGCGCGATGTCCACCTGCAGCTCGCTGTCGAGGACGGCGTTCTCGTAGCGCAGCTGCTCGAGCTCGATCTTGCGCAGCTCGGACTCGGCGATGTCGCCAGCCCGGAAGCGCGACTGCGACAGGCGCACCGTCTCGGCGTACCGGGCCGCCACCTCCTTGGCCATGTCGCGCTCGGACTCGGCGCGCACGGCGTCGGCGAAGGCGGACCGCACGGCGTACACCACCTCGCGCAGGGCGTCCTCCGTCAGGTAGCGCCGCTGCTCGACGCCGCGGTCGGCCGCCCGGATGCGGGCGCCGCGCTTCGACCACACGTCGATGATCTCCGAGATGCCGCCCGTGATGACCGGCTGGCCGAAGAAGCCCGGCTGCGACTTCAGCGCGCCCATCTGGTCGTTGGCCTTGCCCAGCACCAGGTTGCCCACGCCCACCTGCGCGGTGGGGTTCGGGTAGATGCGCGCCGCCACCACGTCCAGCTGGGCCGACTCGATCTCCATCTTCGCGGCGATCACGTCGCGGTTGCGCTGCAGCGCGATCGCCACCGCCTGGTCGATGGTCAGACCGGGGGATTCCGCAGGAGCGGCCGGGGTGATCCGCGCGGCCGGGGCGTTCTGCGCCGGCGCAGCAGCAGGCGCCGCGGCGCGACCAGCGCTGGCGGGTCCCAGGGTCACGGCCAGCGTCAGCAGACCCACCTTCGTCATGGTCACGGCTCTCATGTGTGGGCCTTCGACACGCGGGAAGAGGGAACGCCCGCCACCTCGTCCGGCACGGCCTTCCGCCCGAACCAGGCCTCGGCCAGCTTGTACAGCGTGGGCAGCAGCAGCATCGTCAGCAACGTGGACGTCACCAGGCCGCCGATGATGACGATGGCGAACGGCCGCTGCGTGTCCGAGCCGATGGCGTGCGACAGCGCTGCCGGCAGCAGGCCCAGCGAGGCCAGCAACGCCGTCATCAGCACGGGACGCAACCGCTGCGACACCGCCTGCAGGATGGCGTCCTCGCTGTCGGGGCTGCGCGTGCGGGCCTGCCGCACGTACGTGATCAGCAGGACGCCGTCCATGACCGCCACCCCGAACAGGGTGATGAAGCCGACCGCCGCCGAGACCGAGAGCACGGTGTGCGTCAGGTACAGCGCGAACACCCCGCCCACGGTCGCGAACGGCACCACCGACAGCACCACCAGCGCCGGCAGCACCGCCCCGAACGTCAGGTACAGCAGGCCGAAGATCATCAGGATCGACACCGGGACGATGATCTCCAGGCGCTTCATGGCGCGGCGCTGGTTCTCGAACTCGCCGCCCCAGGTCAGGAAGTAGCCCTCGGGCAGCTTCACCTCGTTGCGGACGCGCGCCTGCGCCTCGTCGACGAAGCTGCCCATGTCGCGCCCCTCGATGTTGCACTTGATGGCCAGGAACCTGCCGCCCTGCTCGCGGTTGATCTGCGTCCGGCCGCGATCGATGTGGATGTTGGCCAGCGCCGCCAGCGGCACACGCGCCTTGTCGGCGGGGATCTCCAGCCGGCCCAGGCTGGCGGCGTCACCCTGCGTGGCCACCGGCACCTTCACCCGCACGTCGACCTTGCGCTCGCCCTCCCAGACGCTGGTCACCACCCGGCCACCGTACGCCGTCTCCAGCGTGTCCTCGACGTCGTGCACCGCCAGCCCGTACCGTGAAGCCGCGTCGCGATCGATGTCGGCCACGATGTGCTGGGCGCTGCCCGCCCGGTAGATCTCCACGTCGCGCGCCCCGCGCGTGGTGCTGAGGATGTGGTTCACCTCCTCCAGCTTGTCGTGCATCAGGTTCAGGTCGTCGCCGTAGATCTTCACGACGATCTGGCCGCGGATGCCCGAGATCGACTCCTCGACGCGATCCTTGATGGGCTGGCTGAAGTTGTAGACGACGCCCGGGCGCTTCTCCAGCTCCTTGCGCATCTCGTCGACGATCTGGTTCTTGCTGCGGCCCGTGTGCCAGTCGGCCTCGGGCTTCATGATGACGAACGTCTCGGCCTGGTTGGGGGCCTCGTCGTCGGTGCCGTCCTCCGGGTGCCCCTGCTCGGTCAGGACGTCCTTCACCTCGGGGAACTTCAGCAGCGCCAGGCGCGTGTCGCGCAGCACCTCGGCGCCGCGCTCCAGCGAGATGGCGCTGGGCATGGTCACCGTGACGTGGATGTCCCCCTCGTTCATCTGGGGCAGGAACTCGGCGCCCAGGCGCGGCACCAGGATGACGGCCAGGCCCAGCACGGCCAGACCCACCAGCGGCGGGCCGACCGGATATTTCAGGGCCACGCGCAGCGCCGACAGGTAGCGCGTGCGCAGCCAGACGAGAAACCGGGGGTCCTTCTCCTCCACGCGCCGGTTCTTCAGCAGCACGGTGGTCAGCGCGGGAACCGCCGTCATGGTGAAGAACAGCGCGCCCAGCAACGCGAACGCGTACGTCAGCGCCACCGGCCGGAAGATCCGCCCCTCGACCCGCTCCAGCGTGAAGATGGGCATCATCGCCGCGGCGATGATCGACATCGAGAACAGCGTGGGCCGCACCACCTCCTTGGCGGCGTGGGCGACGACGGCCGGCACCCGTTCGGGCGGCGGCTGCTCCTCGGCCAGGTGGCGGTAGGCGTTCTCGACCAGGATGACGGCGCCGTCCAGCAAGATGCCGAAGTCCACCGCGCCCATCGACAGCAGGTTGGCCGGCACCCCCGCGTAGTACAGGCCCACGAACGCCGCCAGCAGCGCCAGCGGCATGGTGATGGCCACCGCGATCGATCCCGAGATCGCCCGCAGGAACAGCCACAGCACCAGGCTGACCAGCGCCACACCCTCCAGCATGTTGTGCGACACGGTGTGCAGCGTGGTGTCGACCAGCCGGGTGCGGTCGTAGAAGGGGACGATGCGCATGCCCTTGGGCAGCACGTCCTTGTTCACGCGCTCGATCGAGGCGTGCAGGGCGTCCAGCACGTCCTTCGGGTTCTCGCCCCGCCGCAGCAGGACGGTTCCCTCGATCGAGTCGATGGCCGCGCCCCGCGCCACCGCGCCTCGCCGCGGCGTGTACGACTCCACGACCTGCGCCACGTTGCGGATCAGGATGGGCGTGCCGTTCACCACCTTGACCACCGTGTTCTCGATGTCCTTCGTCGATTTCAGGTAGCCGCGGCCGCGGATGACGAACTCGGACTCGCCGCTGCGGATGTAGCCGCCCGAGGTGGCGGCGTTCGAGGACGCCACGGCGTCCATCAGGTCCTTCAGCGTCAGGTCGTTGTTGCGCAACCGGTTCAGGTCGCACAGGACGTGATACTCCTTCTGGAAGCCGCCGAAGCTGACCACGTCCGCCACGCCGGGCGTGCGCATCAGCGTCTTCTCGACGACCCAGTCCTGCCAGCTGCGCAGCTCGCTGGGCGAGTGGTGGTCGCTCTCCAGCGTGTACTGGTAGATCTGCCCCACCGGCGTGTCGTTGGGGCCCAGGTGCGGCTCGACGCCCTCGGGCACCTCGGCGTCGGGCAGCCGCTCGGCCACCTGCTGGCGCGCCCAGTAGATGTCGACGTCGTCCTCGAACGTCAGCACCACCTGCGACAGGCCGAACGACGTGATGGACCGCTGCACCAGCACGCGCGGCACGCCGTTCAGCGCGCGCTCGATGGGGATGGTGACCCGCTTCTCGATCTCCTCGGCCGCCTGTCCGGGGAACAGGCTGATGACCATCACCTGGACGTTCGTGACGTCCGGAAACGCTTCGATCTTCAGCTTGTTGAACGTCATCACGCCGAACACGGCGAAGGCGACGGTCAGGACCAGGGTCAGGACGCGGCGGTGGACCGCGAAATCGATCAATCTGTCGAGCATCGGGGGGGGACCTTTGGCCGGCGCGGAGAAGAGGATGCAGCGCCGGAGTCAAAGGCATAGGCAAGTCCCGTGCCCCGATTAATCGAGAAGAGCCCCGCGGATCGCCGCGCCCGCGGCGACGGCACGCCAGCGACGGTGAAAGATCCTTTCAGGGCCGCCTGAAGGATTCTTTCACCTGCGGGCGGGTCGGCGCAGGTGGGATTCGGCGGGGGCGCGGCGCAACTGGACGGCCCGAAGCCCGTGCGCGACAATCGATCCTCGTGGCGGCTCCGGGGCGACGGCAGGTGGCGATCGTGGCGTTCGCCTTGTGCGCCGTGGGCACCGCCTGCAGCGGGGGAGCGGGCCGATCGCCAGGCAGCGGCGGTCAGCCGGCCGGTGGCGGCGGTCACGCACAGGGTGGCAGCGGCGGACCGGGTACCGGCGCCAGCGGTGGTCACGCGAGCGGCGGCAGCGGGGCCGGGGGCCGGGAGGCGGGCTCCGGCGGTGCTGGCGGCGCCATGACGACCGGAAGCGGCGGCCACCCCGGCAGCGGCGGTTCTGGGATGGGCGGCGCGGCCGGCTCCGCAGCCCGCGGCAGCGGCGGTACGGGTGGCGCGGCGGGCGCGGGGGCAGGCATCGGTGGCGCGGGAGCAGGTGCCGGGGCGGCCGGGCATGACCCGGGCGGCCGCGGGGGCCTGGGTGGCGCCCCCGGACAGGGAGCTACAGCGGGCCAGGGCCCCGGCGGAATGGGAGCGGCGGGCGCCGGTGGTTCGGCGGCCGGCGGCGCGGGCGGTGCGCCGGCGGGTTGCGCGGCCAGGGCGGCCCACGACTTCGTGAACGATGTCTCGCCCTGCCCCAGCGCGCAGACCTGCGCGGCCGACCGCCTGGGGCGTGCCTGGTCACCGCCCGTCCGGATCGACGACGGCACCGCTTGCGCGACCGCGACGGTGCAGGCGGTGATCGGCGCCAGCGGCGCCGGCCTGGTCGCCTGGGGCGATGTCAGCCCCGCACGCGTGCGGGCCCGGCGCTTCACCGATGCCGGCACCACCTGGTCCGCCATCGAGGACGCCGGCGCGGGCTGGGGTTCGACGCTGCGTCTGGCGCGGGACCCCAGCGGCGACGCCATGCTGGTCTCCACCGACGCGCGCCACGTACGCGCCAGCGCCTCGGTGCAGGGCGCGGCCTGGACGTCGGTCGCCGACATCAGCGGCGCCCTGGACGGCGACGGCGCCGCCGAGCTGGCCATGGACAAGAATGGCGCCGCGATGGCGGTCTGGATCCAGGGGGCGCCCGCCTACGGTCAGGCGACCTGGAGCGCCGCCGCCGGGTGGACCGCCCCCCAGGTGGCCGGTACCGACTATTACCAGATCGCGGTGGCGGCCCACCCGAACGGGGGCTTCTCGCTGGCCGCGCTGGGCGCCGGCGTCGTCTATCACAAGGGCTACTTGCCGGACGGCACGTTCGAGAGCGGCGTGGTCCACGCCACCAGCACGGGCAGCGCCGATCCGGCGCACGGCTCGGTGGCCCTGCTGCTCGGCGCCTCCCTGCAACCGTGCCTGACCTGGATCATCCCGAACACGGCGGCCCACCCGGCCAACCTCGACTTCGACTGCTATCTGGCCGCCGGACGCTGGGACATCGCGCGCACGGTCGACGACGAGGTGGCCACGGGCGCCCGCCCGCTGCTGGCCCAGAGCGCGGACACGAAGTTCCTGGTCACCACCTGGCCGCGCGCCGAAGGGTACACGCCCCGCTCGGCGGCGATGGCCGTCGCCAGCGGCAGCGAGATCGGGCCCGTCTACTTCGGAGGGGACGTGGCGGTGGGGGCGAACGACCTCCAGGCCCTGGCCATGGACGACGCGGGCAACGCCGTGATCGTCTACGGCACGCCGGGGGTGCTGGATACCCAGCCGGTGCGGGCGCTGCGATTTTTCGCCGCCGACGGCATCTGGGAGCAGGTGACGGTGCCGCTGTTCTCGGGCCAGGTGGGTGCAACGGTGACCTCGATGGCGGCCGCGATGACGCCCGCCGGGCAGGCGCTGGTCGTGTACGCCCTGCAGCCCGCGACCGGCGGCCCTCAGGTTTACGCCCAAACCTTGCGATAGGGGATACGTCGGCCACGGTAGGGGGCCGGCGCCTGCGCGGGCAAGCCCTGCCATTTATCGTGCTGCGATGACCGATTTGCCGTCTGTCGCAGCCGATCCTTCCGGGACGCAAGACAATAAGACGTGGTGCAAATCAGCGAGGCGGGTGGCGACGTGCTGGGACTATCGTGGACTGAAGGGCCGGCGAGCGAGCCGGGGCAAGACGAGCTGCTCCGTCGGATCATCAGCAACCGTCTGATCACGCCGCACTTTCAGCCCATCGTCGATCTGCACCATGGCGCGGTGCTGGCCTGGGAGGTGCTGTCTCGCGGCCCGTCCCCCTCTCCGCCGCCGAACAAGCTGTTCGCCGCCGCCGAGAAGGCCGGCCTGCTGTACGAGCTGGAGGCGGTGTGCCGCAACGCCGCGCTGGGCGCCATCGCCCGCCTGCCGCCGCTGCTGCGCTCGCGGCTGTTCTTCCTGAACGTCAGCCCGAACCTGATCGCCAGCGCCGGCTCGGCCAAGGACTCGATGCAGGCCGAGATGGCCCGCCTGGGCCTGGATCAGCGCAACGTGGTGATCGAGATAACCGAGCGCGAGTCGATCGCCGACTACGCCGCCTTCGAGCGGCAGATCCGCACGTACGTCGAGCAGGGCTTCAAGATCGCGCTCGACGACGTGGGGACGGGCCACTCGGGGCTGGTGACGCTGGTGACCTGCTCGCCGCATTTTTTGAAGCTGGACCTGACGCTGTCGCGGGAGATTCACCGGCACGCCTACAAGCAGCATCTGGTGAAGTCACTGGTCGCCTTCGCCGCCAGCGTCGACGCGGCGCTGATCGCCGAGGGCGTGGAGACCTGGGAGGAGCTGGCGACGCTGTCCCGTCTGGGTGTGCGCTACGCCCAGGGCTTCCTGTTCGGGCGTCCGGCCAGCGAGCCGCTGTCCCCCTCGGAGGAGACGCGAGGCGAGCTGCGCCGCACGATGCGGCGGTTCGACTACCGGCAGGCCGACCTGAACGAGACGCTGGGACCGCTGGTCGTGCGCTGCACGACCATCAACGAGCGTGAGAAGCGCGGTGAGGACGTCGACCGCATCTTCCGCCACGAGCCTTCCCTGGATCACCTGATCATCCTGCGCGGCGAGCAGCCGGTCGGGCTGATCACGCGGCAGCACTACTACACGCGCACCGGCGGACCGGTCGCCTATCACCTGTTCCAGTGGAAGGCCGCCGAGGAACTGGCGCGCGCGGCGCCCCTGATCGTCGAGGAGTCGATCAGCGTTCAGACGGCGGCGAAGCTGGCCATGGAGCGCGAGCCCGACCAGATCTACGACCCGGTGGTGGTGACCGACGGGGCCGGCCGCCTGGTGGGGACGGTGACGATCAGGCAGCTGCTGATGCGGTCGACCGCGCTCGAGGTGCAGTCGGCGCAGGGCTGCAGTCCGCTGACCGGCCTGCCCGGCAACCGCAGCATCGAGCGGTGGATCCTGGACGCGCTGACCCAGGAGGACGCGTGCGTGATCTACGCCGACCTGGACCGCTTCAAGGAGTACAACGACTGCTACGGCTTCCTGCGCGGCGACGAGATGATCCGCTGCCTGGCCCGCGTGATGACGGCGGCCTTGCCGGGGCTGTGCCCCGACGGCAGCGACGAGGGGAGCGGGGCGGTGGGATCCGGAGCAAAGCTGGGTCACATCGGCGGCGACGACTTCGTGATCGTGTCGGCGCGCGCCTGCGACCCGGCGCTGTTGCAGGAGCTCTGCGCCGAGTTCGATCTGCAGAAGCTGGCGCTGTTCGAGCCGGGCGACATCGAGCAAGGCCACTTCCGGGCCACCGACCGGCGGGGCCAGCAGGTGAACGTGCCGCTGGTGACCCTGAGCGTGGCCGTGGTGCCGGGGGCGTCGGTGCAGTCCGCCGATCACCCGGGCGCGCTGGCCCAGCTGGCCGCCTCGCTGAAGCGCAAGGTCAAGGAGCAGAGCGCCGCCACCGGCAAGAGCAGCTTCCTGTTCGAGCGCCGCCGCTCGCGTCCGGCGTGACCTGAAGCGGTCGCCAGGGCCGGGACGTCCGCCAGGTAGCTGATCTTCATGGCCGGCCGAGAAGACACCGCGTTCCCGATCAAGGCAGGGGCCTGCTCGATTCGTCCTGCGCCGCGGTCATCGTGGTCAGGCATCGGGCGCCGCCAGCGGCGTCGACGAGGCGTAGGACCGCAAGGTGGGCGGGCCGGCGAAGAACTTCTTCACCAGGGCCACCACCTCGGCTGCGGCGCCGCTCGCTTCGTATGCCTCGGCAGCGCTGCGGTCATGCCACAGCGTGATGACCATGAATTCATCGCCGTCCGCCGCCGGCTCCAGCAGCAGACAACCCAGGTTCCCTGGATGGGCGCGCACCTTGGGAACGGCGACGCCGTTGTAGGTGCTGCTCAAATTCGCCGCTTCGCCCGGTTGGACACGGAAGGTCCCGACTCGTACCCACATGACACGCACTCTCCTTCTGGTTGGCCAGGCGCAACCACCGCCGTGACCCCCAGTGTGCCTCTTTCTAGCGCTCTTCGCCTCGGCAGGCGGTGCGGGTCAAAGCGGTTTGTATCGCCTGGCGAGCAGTCCGGTCGCTCTGGTCAGATCGAGTTCGGCCACCAGCAGACCTTCTTCGCCGTAGGGTTGGTAGGCCATCAGCGTCCCGTCCGGATTGATGATGGCGGACGTCGTTGGTGAGCCGGCGCTGGCGTAGTTGACCGTGGCGAAGTAGCAGTTGTTCTCCGCCGCCCGGCACAGCAGCGCCTTTTCGTGGAAGGTATTGGCCGGATCAGCGAACACGGTCGGTCGGTACGAGTCACGGTCCGCCTCATGAAACTGCGGATGAAACACCACCTGGGCTCCCTGGCGGACGGCCCAGCGAACCGTCTCGGGATATCGCCAGCCCTCGTGGCATATGACCACGCCAAACCTGACGGGCCCGGCATGAAAGAGGTGACGCTCGCTGCCGGGCACGTAGGTCCCCTCTTCAGACGGGTCCAGCTGAACCTTGTCCTGGAAGCCAGCCAGGGAGCCGTCTGCGTTGATGACGATCGTCGTCGCCAGCGGTTGGCCGCCAAGCAGCCGTTCGGTGCCGAGCACGACGGTGATGGCAGCGCGGGCGGCCGCTTCGGCTACCGCGGCCCACGCGGCCTGCAGGAACGCCGGATCGGGCGGAGGCAGTGCCCGCGCCGGGCTGCGATAGCCAGGTGAGAAGCACTCGGGAAAGCAGACGATCCGCGCCCCGGCGCGAGAGGCCTGGCCCACGGCGGTCGTGGCCATCTCGACGGACGCCGCGGCCGACTCGGGGAAGCGTAGATTCGCGAGGGCGATTCGAACGGTCGACATCACGTCACCTCATGTTTCGGCAGCGAGGGCGGGTCGCGGACGGGCTACTTCGTGGGGACCCGCAGGACCTTCAGACCTTGCCCGC